>Ga0181520_10001077_pt1 | contig 57196 bp, 44 predicted proteins | sample PEATcosm2014_Bin_29_FD_132451 | JGI IMG/M metagenome (GOLD analysis project Ga0181520, IMG submission 132451) | Peatland microbial communities from MTU Mesocosm Facility, Houghton, MI, USA - PEATcosm2014_Bin02_30_metaG | ecosystem: Environmental > Terrestrial > Soil > Wetlands > Peat | place... | reverse complement strand
GGTCAATTTCCGCGGCGTGAAGCGCAAGATGAGCAACTACAATCTGCGGCCTCGGAAGCGGCAGCGCACACGCCGCATCGATGTCTCCGCGCGGATAAGGATTGTTAAGTGAACAGTATTGGCTTTAGCCCCTGTCCTTTCGGGAGGATGACAAGGACGTGGGCCGGGGGCGCCAGATCAGGGGCTAAAGCCCAGAAAATGCTGCCCGAATCGGCACGGCTCAAGCCGTGCCCTGATACCAAGCCTGTCATTTCAGTGAATTGGCCGGCCATGGACGCTCGCTCTTCTAAAGGCATTGTACCGCTCCGGTGGAACGCCCTACCCGAACCGCTCTTCCTCCCATGGGTCTCCGCGCATGTGATAGCCGTTGGCTTCCCAGAAGCCGGGGCGATCCTCTTTCAGCAGCTCGACGCCGGCCACCCATTTGGCGCTTTTCCAGGCGTACAGGCGTGGCACAATCAGGCGGGCCGGGCCGCCATGCTCGGCGGAAATCGGGGATCCATCGTGCAGGGTCGCCACCAGCGCGTCTTCGGCCAGAAAGTGCTCTAGGGGCAGATTCGTGGTCCAGCCGCGGTCGTAGCCATACGCCACGACGAACCGGGCTTCCGGCGCCGCGCCGCCCGCCAGCCGCACCAGCTCGCGCGCCGGCACGCCTTCCCACAGGTTGCCCAGCCGCGACCAGCGCGTCACACAATGGAAATCGGCGAACACCCGGGTTCGAGGAAGCTGCTCAAATTCCTCCCAGCTCCATTCCGCTCCTTTTCCCACCAGCCCGCGCACCCGGAAGCGCCATTTGGCCAAGTCTATCGAAGGCGGCCCGCTGGCGTCGAGAACCGGCCATTTCCTGGTGCGCGACTGCCCCGGCGGCACACGCCTGGCGCGGCGCGTGTCCGGGCTGATCACCACATCCGCGGGTAGCCCCTCGGGAGCGGGCGCGTCCTGGCCCTGCGTCTTGTCTTGTTCCATCTGGTTGTTTGATTCGGAATGGCGCCGGCGCGGTTCTTTCCGCCCGCCGGCGGGCTCCCCTGCAACGTGCAAAGGCATGCCCCGAGCGCAAAGTGGGTTCATTTCGGGGGAAAGCGTCTGTGCCCGTCAGCGGCACGGGGGGATGGGGGGACGGGACTCCAATTCCGGGCGGATCGCCACCACCACGTCGGTGGTGGGGCCCCGGTACACAATTCTCAACTTCTGTTGTTCGATGAATTCGCGGTCGAAAACACTGTTCAGAACGTAGACCTGCTTGTCCGGCGGCAACGGCCGATCCACGGCGCCCACGAACTCCGAGATGGTCTCATGGCCCGAGATTTCCCGATACAGCCGCAAAGGTAGGACGTAGAGCCACGTCGCGCCGATTTCTCTCACGCCATAGGCCCGGTTGTAATACGCGACAACGGAGTAGGCGCTGTCGACGTCGGCGCCCCATTGCCAGTCCTTGAAGTATCCGGCGCGCAGGCAGAGGAGGAAATAGGAGCCAATCACGAACATAAGCGCAACGACGGCGCGGCGCAACCATGCCGCGGGCCGCCGCGGCGACGGAATTTCAGCGACGGCGGCGGCCAGGAGCATGAAGAGCGGGACAAGATAGATCCCGGTGCGGCCGCGCGGAAGCGGAATGTCAAAAAGCCGGAACGCCAGCCAATGCGCGGCTAAAGCGAGCGCGGCAATTGCGCCAACACCGGCTCCGAAAGCAGCCAGCCAGTTCGTTCGGGCATCGCACGCAACCGGGCGCCGCCGCAGGAGCACCGCAACGCGCAGGATCACCGCCAGAGCCAGCAGGGGGAACAGGATGCGCCTCGCCCGGACCAGCAGCGGCATCAGAAGGGGGTTGACGACGTCCGAGTTGAGCTGATAGAACGACGCCGCGAGCAGACTGTTCACCATGTCGTGCAGAGAGGTGGTTCCGTAGGACAGGTCGGCCTTGGAGATCCGCAGCGCCATCGTTCCGGTGAAGACGGTCGCGGCGAGCAGGCCCGGCAGAGTGCACCATGCCAGGCGCCTCCACCGGCTCACCGCACTGTCCTGGCGGCGGAACCACATGAAAATTACCAGCAGGGCGGCGGCGTCCGCAAAGGCGAACGAGAAACTACCCGAAAACGAGAGGGCGAGACAAACGGAAGAGAGCGCGGCGGCGCGGCTCAGGGGCAGGGTCCTGGCGCCTTCCGCGGTGTGTCGATAGGCCGCAATCGCCAGGGCCCAAAGGAGGAAGCCCATGGCCAGGGAATAGCCCCGCGCCGCCACCAGGAAGTCCATGACGAGCGGGTTGCAAACCATGCAGACGAACAGAGCCCAACCAAAAGCGTCGCTGCGGGTGAGGAGCCGGCAAAGGCAATATGCAGCCGCGATATAAAGAGCCGCGCCGATAAGGGCGGGAGCGCGGATGGTTAGATGATGCAGTCCGAAGGCCCAAATGAAGAAATGCATCAAGAGCGAGTTCAGAACGTGATTGTTCGAGTGCGGGTTCCAATGCGCCGCAAGCGGGCCGGCGACGAAGGAAAAATACGTGCCGGCTTCGTCGATCGTGATCGCCTGCCTGCACGCCCGCACAACCGACCAGAGCATGGCAAACACCGCCGTGCCAAGCAGCAAAAGACGGTTGCGGTTAGAGCGCGAGGCCGCTTGCGAGTCTGTAATCATGGAAGATCGCACGCCGGGTCGGGACCCGCCGTTGACCCCCTATCCTAACAATCCTGCCTCTGGTTCGGAATGTCCCCGCCGCGTTTCTTTCCTTCCGCCGGCGGCGCTCCACCGCAATGTGGTTGGCGTATCGCTTTATATTTGGGTACCCATGCAACTGTATTTGGGGCATAATACCTATGCGGACAGTTTTGGCGGGCCCAGGGCCGACTCTATGGGGATAGCGTCCGGAATTGCGTTTAGGCGCAGCCTTTTGGGGGGTTGCCGATTTGCGGTGGGGGCGCTGATCGCGACCTGCGCGGGGCTTTCCGCCCAGGAAATCATGCTCTCCGATGGGGGGATGGTGCGCCTTTTCGCCTCGGACGCGGCCATCCTGGAGGCCCAGGAGACGCGCAAGGATATCGCCTGCACGGTTACCCCCAATAAACCGGCGCTAGGTTTCGACCTCCAGTTCCACGCCGGCTACGATGTGGCCGTTCCCATGAAGGAACTCGCGGGACCGGACAACCTCCTAACCATGGTTTTCCGCGTCACCCCCGAAGGCCGGCCGCGGGAGGCCACCTATTTCTCGCAGCGGACCGAGGTGCCGAAAATCGACGGCGACGCCAAGGGCGATGCGGTGCTCCACGGCTCGTTCGACCTGGGCGAAGGTAAGTACCGTGTATCGTGGCTGATGCGAGACCGCGCGGAGCGCGTTTGCTCCTTCAATTGGGACGCCGAAGCCAGCCTGCCCCTGCGGGACCGTCAGATGACCCTCGATATTCCGGCCGGCGCGGTACGCGCTTCCGAAAAAGAACCGTTCAAACAGGAACCTCCGGTGGAACGCGAACAGCGCGGAGGGCCTCTAAATATTAAGGTGATTGTGAATTTCGCTCCCCAAGACTCGAATTCAGCCGCGCTCCAGCCGCTCGATACCGGCGCGCTGGTCTCGATCCTGCGGAGCATTGCCCGCGAGCCGCGCATAAACACATTCTCCATAGTTGCTTTCAACATGCAGGAACAGCGCGTGATCTACCGCCAGCAGGAGGCATCCCAAATCGATTTTCCGGCGCTCGGAGACGCTTTGAAGACTCTCAACCCGGGAACCGTGGATTTCCGGCAGCTCGCGCAGAAGCACGCCGATTCGGAGTTCCTCCGTGTTCTTATGACTCGTGAGATCAAAGAGGAAACGGAGAACCCGGACGCGGTGATCATCGCCGGCCCCAAGGTGACGTTCGACGATTCCGGCTCCCAGGACGCCTTGAAGCAGCTCGGCGACGCCAAGGTCCCGGTCTATTACATGAATTACAACCTGAACCCGCAGGCCAACCCCTGGCGCGATGCGCTGGGCAGCGTCGTGCGTTCTTTCAAGGGGGCGGAGTTTACCATCAGCCGGCCGCGCGACCTGTTTTTCGCCTGGACGGAGATCATGAGCCGTATTGTAAAATCGAAATTCGGGAGGACGGTGGGGAGCAGTCCCTCTTCGCAATAATCATGCGATTTCTCGCCATTGCGCTATTTGCGGTTCCCGCATTCGCCCAGCAGTTTGGCGGCGCTGAGAACATGGCGCCGAATATTCCGACGCCCCAGATCCTGGTCGATTCGATGCTGAAGGTCGCCGGGGTGGAACCTTCCGACGTGGTCTATGACCTGGGGAGCGGAGACGGGCGCATCGTCATCACCGCGGCCCAGAAGTTCGGCGCCCGCGCCGTGGGCATCGAGCTGATTCCGGCGTTGTGCGCCACGGCCCTCCGCCGGGTCAAGGACCTGGGCCTCGAGGATCGCGTCCAGATCGTGCAGGGCAGCTTTATGCACGCGGATCTGACACCGGCCACCGTGGTTACCATGTACCTGCTCACCAGTTCCAACGAGCGGCTTAAGCCCAACCTGGAGAAGGACCTAAAGCCTGGCTCCCGCGTGGTGTCGAACGACTACCCCATCCGCGGCTGGAAAGAGTCGCGCCTGGTGATGGTCAAGACCGGCTCCGCGGAGCACCGCATCTACCTCTACAAGATCGGCGAGACCAAGTAGGACCGTCCGGGCTTCGCTCGGATTGACAAGGCGGGAGCCTTATCCCACGCGCCTACTTCTTGCCAGCGTTCTCGATGACCTTGCGCGCCAGGAAGTTCTCCACCTTGGCGCCGTTGCGCGCTACCTCATAATAGGCCCCGCGCAGCAGTTGGTCTTTGCTGTTGCGCAGGGTGTCGCGGATGCTGGTCTGCACGCGCGGGTCGTTCAACTCCCGCTGCCCGGGCGATTCCCGCGAGAGCACCTTGAAGATGCGGTAGCCCTCCTGGGTGTGCACGATCTGCGAGGTGGCGCCGGCCGGCAGGGACATGACGACCTTGCGCAACTCCGGGCTGACTTTCTCGAGCGCCGACTCCGGCACGTACCCCAAGTCGCCGCCGTTGGATATGGTCTTGGGGTCCTCGGAGTAGTTCTGCGCGATCATGGTAAAATCCTCGCCGGCCTTGAGGCGCGCTTCCAGTTCCGTGATCTTGCTTTTCGCCTGAGCCTCGTCCTGAGCCTTGCTGTTCTTGAGGTTGCGCACCTCGGGATCGGCGAACGGGGTCACCACAATCTGCGCCAGGTGCACCTGCGGCTCGGCCACGTTGAAGCTGGCTTTGTTGGCGTTGTAGAAGTTGGCGATGTCGGCGTCGGTGATGGCGATCAACGAGGTGATTTCCTTGTTGATCAGCTTGTCCACCGTGAGCTGGCGGCGAATCTGCGCCTTCAGGTCGTCGCGCGTGAGTTTCTGCGCCGCGAGCTGCTTGTTGAACTCTTCCTCGGTGTACGGCGCCTTCATCTTGTTGAACTGGGTGTCCACGTCGGCGTCCACGGCCACGGCCCCCAGGCCCAGTTTTTCGGCCCGCTGGAGCATGATCTCGTTGGTAATAAGCGTTCCGAGCACGTCCAGCCTCTGGGTCATCAGGAGATCTTCGGTTGCGCCCTCCACCGGCTGAGGGAATTGCGACTGGTAGACCTTGTCGAGCTCAGCATAAGTGATGGGATGTCCATTGACGATCGCCGCGACCCCGGCCGGCGCGGAGTTCTTACAGGAGATCTGCGTGAGGGCGGCCAAAGCCGCCGCGAAGTAGAAGAAATAGCGGGTCATGCGCGCACACCCATTGTAGCTGGAGTCCGGCGGCGTAGGGCTGCGCTCACATAAAGGGTGGGGCGGACCCCCTGGTCCGCGGCCGGCCCCCTGGCCGGCCCTCGGCCGGAGGCCGACGGGGGCGTCGGCCGCGGACCGGGGGGTCCGCCCCACCGGGACTCGCGAACCGGCGCCGCTATGGCTGCACGTCGAAATCCTTTAAGCGGGTGCCGACGCGGCCATCCATCGGGTCCCTGACTAATACCTTGAGGCGATAACGGCCTGGATTCAGCGGTATGGTCCTCGGGTACGGGTTCCCAACGGCTCCCTCGGCAAAAACGTTGACGGTGCGCCCAGCCATGGTTGTGATTTCCCCGTGGATCTCCACTTTGCCACTGGCGCCGGGCGCTTCGACCGTGATCACGACATCTCTTGACGGATCTGGCGGCTTACGTTCCAGCGTCTTGATCCCAACCGTGACGTCCAGATCGGATGTCGGCACGCGAGCAATATGCTCGTCCGCGTTGGCGCCGCTCTGTTCCCTGGCGGCGGACCCAGCAACAGCGGCCGCAACCGCGGCAGCGTCCGCAGCCGGGGCCTGTTCCCGCTCGGTGGCGTGGCCTTCGATGTGCCCGACGGCGATGAACCCGAACCCCTCCCCCCGCGGGAACAGCGCAATCACGCCTTCGCCGGGCCTCTGTACGAACACCTGGATGCTGTAGGACCCCAAATGGAGTTGGAACGACTTGGAGTATTGGGGCGCGCTGGCTTCTTCCCGCGCCTCAACCACCTTCCCGCCGGGCTGGCTTTGGATCCGGATGTACACTGCCGTGGGGCCGCCGAAGGATGGGACATTAAACGTGACCGTCGCCGTCTGGTTCCGAAGGTCCACGCGCGGGGGACTCCCCATGATGATCGCACTGGCCGGGGTGTGCGCCGGCAGAACGAACCGCCCGCTCCCATCCACGTCCGTGAACACCACCGTCGCCTCCCCAGCGCCCAGCAGCGCCGGCTGCATGCGGTGGTATGTCCACGCCACGAAAGGCGGGCGCGAATCCCGGTGATCGTCGATCTCGTCCGGCGGCCCGAACTTAATGTAGTACATCCCTCGATGCGACTTCCACCCAGGGATGATCCCTTCGGTGAAATGCTCGTTAGCGTAAGCGATGCGGCGGTAGTGCTCTTCCTTGAACTCGTTTTCGACGGTGCCTGGGGTGGGATCGCGCCGCAGCCAGAACTGTTCGATGAACTGCTCGCGCTCCGCGTCGGTCTGGAGCCGCTGGAACGCAGCTTTTTCGTCCGGCGTGATGATGTAGACCACGTCTTCCGCCAGCCATTTTTCGTAAGGCGTGGCAATCTGCGCTTCCTGGACCGCGAGCGACTTTGCCAGCCACCCTTGGTACGGTCTTTCGAGCTGCGCACGAAGTTCTTCCCTTGCCGTGCGCTCGCCCGATTGGGCCGGCGGAGCGGGCTCTTGTACGATGCCGCCAGGGATGGCGGTTGACGGCGCAGCCGGCTGCCACGCCATCAATCCCGCCGCTATCGATGCCATCAGCAGCGTCGCGCCCAAAGCCGGACCGGCGATGGAGCGCGGCCCTTGGGGTTCCAGCAGACGGCGAATGCGCAGCACGAGATTCCCTCCTCTAGCGGCCAGCGCGGGTCGCCCCACGGACCGCCTCCATTCCAGCTCGGCCAGCGCGGCCGCGTATCCGCGCGCATCGCCCACCAAGGCCACCACCGCGTCGTCGCAGCAGTTCTCGCGCTCGGCGCGAATCACGCCCGAGACCCACCACACCGCCGGGTGATAAAACAGTAGTCCCTCCACCAGTGTTTGCAGCACGTTCACGGCGTAATCGTGGCGGCGAATGTGCTCCAGCTCGTGCAGCAGGATGGCCTCCACCTGCTCCGGCGCGAGGCCGGTCAGCAGTCCCGCCGGGATCAGAATTGCGGGCCGCAAGTACCCCACCACCGCCGGCGTTTCCGCCAGGCAGGATTCCAGCATCGTGACCGGGCGCGACACGCGCAGCCGCCGGGCCAGGGCGCGCAGCTTGTCCTGCCAGTCGGCCGAGGCCACTATGGTTCCCCGCCGCCGCAGCCTCTCGGCCGCCGCCCAGCTCGCGGCCGTCCGCATATAGAAAATCAGGACGCCCGCCATCCACAACGGCGCCACCCACGCCAGCCGGTCCGGAGGCAGTGCGGGCGGCGGCCCGGGCGCTGAAGGCGCCGGTACGTGAGCGGCCGGCGGCGCGCCGGAGCGGATCACCACGCCGGCATCCATTTGGATGCGTGGCCACAGGATTGCTAGCGTCACCGCGGGAGCCGCCAGCATGGCGCATAAGGCCACGCACGCCAGGCCGTATCGCACCCGCGCCGAAGCCGGGCGAAAGACGAACAACGCGGCGCCCAGCAACGCGGCCACGGCCGCGCCTTCCCACAGAAAATGGATCAGCGCCCAGCTCAACGCGCGCGCTATTGGGGTATGGACCAGTCCGGCAAGCATCCTATCACTCCCCCTTCTCATGCTTCTCGATCATGCGGCGGATCTCCGCCAGCTCTTCCGGCGTCGCCTTGCTGGCCGAAAGGGCCCCCAGAACCAGGCTCGAAGCCGACCCTCCGAAGGCGCGCCGCAGCAGGTCGCCGGCAAGCTGGCGCTGCGTCCATTCGCGCGGCTGGCTGGCCCGGTAGACGTGCGCGCGCTGGCGCTCATCGCGGCGCACCAGCGACTTTTCGGCCATGATCTGCAACATCTTGAGCACCGTGGTGTAGAGCGTCGGCTTGCGTTGGGCAATGGCCGAATGCACCTCGCGCACGGTGCTGGGACCCCTGGCCCACAGGACCGTCAGGATTTCGAGTTCGGCGTCGGTGGGCCGCGGCGGTTCGTGCATCTCAGGCATAATATACGAAGACTTTACTACGAAGACCTTCGTTAGTCAAGGGGATTTTGGAGTCCCCGCGTATTCTTCCATACCCCGCTCCGATTGACCGGCGAAAGCGCGTTCCTCGAAGAATTCACTGGTAGGACTACAATTATCCAGTTAGAATAGGAATATCGCATCTGTAGTACCGGAAATGGAAAGAGAAGGGGAAAGACCATGAACGCATCTCGCCGTGATTTTCTAACCGCCGGCCTGGCTCTGCCTGCCGTCGCCTCCGCATCCCGCTCAGCGGGTCCCGAACCACAAGCGCCGCCGGCTCGACAGCCGTCTTCCGGGCCGGTCTTTCAATACCGGACCCTGGGCAAAACCGGGCTGAAGGTCACCACGGTGGGCTTTGGCTGCATGATCACCTCCGACGGCAGCGTGATAACGCGCGGCGCCGACCTGGGGATCACATATTTCGACACCGCTCGCGTCTATTCGGGGGGCAACAACGAGCGCATGGTGGGCGCCGCTCTCAAGGGCAAGCGCAACAGTATCACCCTGTCGAGCAAGACCCACTCGGCCACCGGGAAGGATGCGCTCAACGATCTGGATACCAGTCTGAAAGAACTCGGCACCGATCACCTGGATATCTGGTATCTCCACGCCAAAACCAAGCCGGAAGACATCACCGACGACCTGATCGAGGCCCAGCAGACCGCCAAGAAGGCCGGCAAGATCCGCTTCGCCGGAGTGAGCACGCACCAGGGGCATACCACGCTGATTCCGTTTCTGGCCAAGAACCCGAACATCGACGTCATTCTGGCGGCTTACAACTTCGCCATGGAGCCGGCGGTCAGCGCCGTGCTGGAAGAAGCGGCCAAGGCGGGTAAGGGCGTGGTTGGAATGAAGGTGATGGGCGGCGGCATGGGCGGCCGGGGAATCGTTCAACCGCCGCCGGCGAAGCCGGGGAACCGGCTGGCGGCCCTGAAGTGGGTCACCAGGAACGCCAATGTGGCCACCACCGTTCCCAGCATGACCGACATGGACCAGTTGGACGAGAACATCAGGGCCATGGCGCAATCCTTCACCGCGGAGGACCAGAAGCTCCTGGCCGAGCGCCGGGAGCAGATCCGGCCGTACTACTGCAACATGTGCGGCAAGTGCGAGGGGACCTGCCGGCAAGGCCTGCCGGTGGCGGATGTGCTGCGCTACGGCATGTACGCGGATGGCTACGGGCAGTTCGCCCTGGGGCGCGAGCACTTCCAGACGCTTTCCGCGGAGCACGCCAGCGTGCGCTGCGCCACCTGTCCCGGCTGCACGGTGGAGTGCCCGCATGGCGTGCGGGTAGCCGAGCGGCTGGCGCATATTCAGGGGATGCTGGCGTAGAAACAGATCCAGGTGGGATAGACGATCGGTTTCCGTCGTCTGTCGACTCCGGGCGCTCGACAGACCACAAACGGCGATGGTCTGTCCCACTTTGGCTACTTCCCCGCCCGGTATGGTATCCCCTTCTCGTACAGGGCGGCGCGGGCTTTGAGCCCCTGGGTCACCAGCGGGTCGGTCTGTGGAGTAGCGAGGGCCAGCCCCGCCTGCGCCGTTTTCACGGCTTCGGGGAATCGGCCGGCTTCGGCGTAGGCCGCCGCCAAGGCGTCGAACACCGCCGGTTCGCGACCGCCGGTGATCTTCATGGCCCGCTCCGCCAGCGCCACGGCCTCTGAGCCGTTGCGCGCAGCGGCATCGGGGGCGGTTGCCAGCGTCCATGCCGTCCGGCTTAGGACTGCTACGTTCTCCGGCGCCAGTTTGAGCCCTTCGCGCCACTGGGTCAGCGCACCGGCGGTCTGGCCCTGCGCGTAGAGGGCGTCTCCGAAGTTGAAACGCGCGTCGGCACCGCGGGGATCGATCTCGACCGCCTGCCGGAAGTGGGCGATGGCTTCGTCCCACCGGCGCTCGGCCGCCAGCGCGCGGCCCAGGGTTCCGTGCAGATCGGCGGAACGCGGATTCGCCTCCAACAGCCGCTCGAAATGCGGTATGGCCTCGGCCGCCCGGCCGGATTGCAGCAGCGCCACTCCCAGGTTATTGCGGGCCTGGGGAAAATCCGGGTCGGCATCGAGCACCAGCCGGAAGCGCGCTATGGCTTCGTCGTACTTGCCCAACTGGGTAAGCGCCACACCCAGGTTGTTATGCGCCTGCAGGAACGCCGGGTTGATCTCCACCGCCCGGCGAAACTGCGCGACGGCCTCGCCGGACGCCCCTGTGCTCCACAGTGCGATCCCCAGATTGGTGCGCGCCTTGGCGTTCTCGCCGTCCATTTCCAGGGCCCTTTTCCACTCGGCCACGGCCTCCTCGTGCTTGCCGCCACGCTCCAGTTCTAGCGCACTGTCGAAAAGCCGGTAAAACTCCGCGGCGGGCACGTCGATGTGCAACAAGCCATCCTGAGGGATGTTCACAAACTCGGGAATATTTACCGCGCGATTGGCCGCCGTCGAATTATCGAGCAGAACGGCCGGGGTCGCATTGCCCTCCTCGTCCAGGTGCGTGAGAAACATCTGGGTGTACGGAGAACGGCTCTTGGAGGAGAAAACCAGCCACCGGCCGTTGGGCGAGAAGCTGTGCCAGGAGTTCATGCGCGTGGTGTTCGACCCCAGCCGCCGCGCTTCCCCGCCCTCGGCCGGCACGATGTACAACTCGCTATCCGGGCGCATCAACTGCCCGTTGCGGCACTTCACGAACACGATCCAGCGGCCGTCCGGCGAGATCTTGGGAAAGGTGTTGCTCATGCCGTTCGCCGAGGCCCCCGGAATAGGCTCCGGGCGGCCTCCCGCGCCGCCGTTGAAAGGAACCCGGTAGAGATCGTACTGGATGGGAACTTCGTTGGGGTCGCCGGCGTACTCCGCCAGCTTGCGCCCTGGCGGATAGGGGTCGCGCGCCTCCGCGCGAGCGAATACCAGGTACTTGCCGTCAGGGCTCCAGACGCCGTCCACGTGCACGTAGCGCGGATCGTCGGCCCCCGGAAGGGCCTTCATCTCGCGGGTGGTGCGGTCGTAGAGGGCCAGGATGCCGCGCGTGGGATAGAACACCTGCAGGAAGCGGTAGTCCTTGAAATTGGCGACGTAGAGTTCCTCGTTGAGTGTGGTGACGGCGTAGCGGCCGTCGGGCGAGACCTGCGAAAGGAACCCGATGGTATGGCTGCCCGGCGGCTTGTTGGGGTAGGCGTTCCAGGTGATGATGTCCTCGTTGCGGATGGTCATGCGCGGGCTTACGGCGGCGATGGCGTAAGTTCCCTTGTCGTTTTCGGGCCCGTCCACATCCATCCCCAGCGTTTTGCCGTCGCGGGAGAACGAATGGCAGTTGGTGCAGGTGTGCAGGCCCTCCAACACCAGGCGGCTCTTGGGCTCATTCACGTAGCGAAGGCGCCAGGCGATCAGCGGAATGGCCGCCGTGGCCAGCGGCTTGATGACGCCCTTTTCGACTTCCGAAGGCATCAGCGGCACGTCGCGGTAAAAGATGGGAGCGCCCACCGGGTCCTTGGAAGTCCGGATGGTCACAGCGCCGTACGACACCGGGTCGGCCTGGGTTGCGGACCCGCCGGCGATGCTGACGACCGCATCGCGTTCCACCGAACGCTTCTTGACCAGCGCCCAGGTATCGGCATCGGGCGTCCAGGAGTGAGCGGCGGCTATCTCGGCCGGGAATTCCGGGGGCCGGTTGGTATCGGAGACGGCGCGCGGGTCGATTTCCCCGATGCGCGGGGGCGCGCCGGCCGACTGCACACGTATTCCGGGGCTGCCATCGTGGAATTCGACGTCGATGGTCCACGCGGTGGCGCGCGGGTCGGGATCCCTCCACAGGAACGTGGGCGCCGTGATCTCCGGTGGGAAAACCGACCCTGGCAGCGGATAGTGGATGGTGATGAGGCTGGCAATACCGGCCACAGCCGGTTGCGGAGACATCAGCCGGCCGGCTAGAACCGCCGCGCAAGCCGCGCCGGCGCCGATCAAAAGCGTACGAATCCCCCGAGGCATTTGTAGTAGATTCTATCGCGCTTTCCAGGATACGGGTAAGGCGATATGTATCGGACATCTCGGACGCCGGCCGCGCGCCTCTCCTCGCGTCTACTTGACCTGAAAGGATTCGATGTACTTCGTCAGGTTCCGAATTCGAAGGTTGACCGCAGCGGCGCCGGCGCCGTCCATTTGTCGAAAAACAGAGCCCCAGGTGGGCATGTCCTTAGACCCATGTGCGGTTACGCGGAGGTCCCCGCCGATCGCGGCGAAAACCTTCAGCTCGGGGAATTTCCCCGCATTCCCCGCCGCGAGACCGGTCAGGTCCGAGGGCCGGGATTTCAAAGCCGCGCTGGCCGGTCCATCTCCTTTGCCGTCGGCGCCGTGGCATGCGGCGCAGTAGGCACGGTACATTTCCTTGCCGGAAGAAACCGAGGTTCGCCCGGCCGGCGCCTTCTGGATAACGGGCCGGCTTTCATTCTGCGCGCACAGCGCCGCCATCGCCAACGTGGACAACATCAGTGTTCGCAGCATCGCCGTGTTCTCCATTCAGAACTCCATCCGCATTTGGAACGCAATCATGCGCGGAGAGTTATCGCCGCCAAGACCGACGCCGAGCAACCCCGTGGGCGGGGACGTGGTGGAGGTTATAGCGCCGAAACCGACCTCGGTTTCCGGCTTTCCGGGTATGCCGGCGATTACGGACGGCAGCGCGAAATTCGGGTGGTTCAAGACGTTGAAGAACTGTCCGTCGAGACGCAGGGACACGCGATCGCCCATCCGGAACTGCTTTGTAACGTAGAGATCGGACCAGAAGAAGCCTGGGCCGCGAAGCGAGTTTCGGCCCAGATCGCCGAACTGGCATGTCGCGGGTGAGTCGCCGCCGGCGCAGGCCCCCGTGCTCGGATCGACGGTCGAAACAAACGCATCCGGATTGAGCCACTGAACGGCGCCGGCTTCGGTCACCCCCGGAATCGGATCGTGCTGGTATTGAGGCACACCTGCGAGGACAGTGGCGAACTGCGGGCCGCCGCCCTGGACGATGCCATTGCCATTGGCCGAATACGGCGCGCTCTGAACCGAGAAGGGGACGCCGGTATGATAGAAAAACGTACCGGACAACTGCCAGCCGTTCACAAACTTACCCAGTAATGCGTTGCGCACATGCAACGGTAACTGGTACACATAGTTCGCATTGAAATTGTGACGGATGTCGTAGTCGCAATCGCCGTATTGGCGGCTTAACAGGCCGGGCAACGGGGAAATGATCCCCAGCGACGAAAAAGACAGGAAACCGCCGTTTGACACCGTGTCCAGGCAGTGACTCCACGTGTAGTTCGCGCGCACTTGTAATCCGTGGCCGATGCGCTTCTCCGCCGTCAACTGAAGGCCGGTGTAATGACTGTTGGCCCCGGTAGCGAATTGCGTCACCGCCGCGAAACGCGGGTCGGTGGGCGCGTCGTACGGGAACGGGCTGAAGCAGCCGTTGCAGACAGTCTGGTACCCGTTAACCTGGGTTGAGTAAGGCTGGTTTATCGCGCGGGTACCGACATACTGAGCGCGCAGACTCCCGGTATTACCCAGTTGCCGCTCGACGCCGAAACTCCATTGCAGGAAATAGGGCGCGCGCAGTTGGCCGTCGGGAATGGCGGCCAGGGCGACCGGGGGAAGACATGTCTTCGGGTTGGCCGACGCGGAAGCGCAGGAGAGAGCCCCCTGCTGAAAGCCGCTGAGAAACGCCTGATTGGCGGCGACAGTCGCATCCACGGCGCTGTTCGGCGCGCCGGGCGCAATCGCCAGACCGCCCGCCTGGCCCAGAAGGCCGCCCTGAAAGGTGTTGATGTACGGCGGATTGGAGGCGATCAGATCGACCATGCTGCCGGGCAGAAGATCGCTGAATACGCCGAATCCGGTGCGTAACACCATTTTGGGCGCGAACTGCCAGGCAATCGCGGTACGAGGCTGCCATAGCAGGAGCGGGGTCGACGCAAACAGCTTGTCCCGTCCCGTGACGATCGCCTGGTTGAGGGGTTGATCCGGATCGTGGCTCGACGCGTCGAAAGAGCCGGGCAGGCTGGCGATCAGACTGTGCGCGCTCATCGGATTGGTGTTAGTGGCCGTGCGCACGCCCCATGTCCAGGTCAGGTTCGAGCGGAGCTTCACGGTATCCTGGCCGAAGAAATCCACGTTGAGGAAGTTGAATGGCTGCGAGGCGGCGGTGGGAAAGGACTTGGTTGCGGTGGACGCCACGCCGTAAATGAATTGCGCCAGCGTCGTATAGGTGACGAGCGGCGTGCCGTACGTGCCGAAGTCGTAGTCGTTGAGCCGGAGGCGGCGCGAACTGACGCCAAACTTGAATTGATGGCGGCCCACGGTCCACGCCAGGTCGTCATTGACCTGGAACCGCGTGGCGCGGCGCCCCTGTACCCAGTTGTAGTCCAAGCCTCCAATCGGCGTGAACGGCGCGCTCGACCCGACGCCCTGAAGGACGATTGGAAAAGCCGCCAGGGTCTTGCTCGCATCCACCGGGCCAAACAGGCTCTCGTACCACGAGAATGCCGGGTTGAAGTAGTTCACCAGGTTCTGGCTGAAGATGTGCGTGTATCCCGCCGCGAACGAATACAGAGGCTGCGGCGAGATAGCGTCGAACACAGGATTGATCGGGTCCGTATACGCCGCCTGGACTCCCGTGTCGGACTGGAAGCGGTACCAGGCCATGTTATTCACGTCGATGTTGTGATCCATCCGGGCCGTGACGACTTGCTCGTGATCGTAACTCGACTGGGAAGTCGTCCGCCGGTTCGCACAACCGTTTCCATTCGGCGGCATGCCGGCCGAGAAACCGCCATTGGCGTTCAATGGGCACCCAAGCACAGGCAGCGGAATTCCGGAGGTGTTCGAATAGAGCGAGAACATCTTCTGGTAGAACGGCGCCAACTCCGGCGCGGCGGGATAACTCGATCCCGAAACCGGGTCGGTTCCACCCTTGGGCAATTGCTGCAACACATAGCTTTGAAACGCCGCCGAAGGGACCGTCACCGTGTTGACGATGGGCAGGGCGATCCGCATCTGCTCGAAGTCGCCGAAGAAGAACAGCTTGTCATGGACGATCGGACCGCCCAGACTGCCCCCAAAGTGGTTTACGTTCGAGCGCGGTTTGCGCCCGCCGGGAGTCGCGTTTGTGAAGTAATCCGCCGCGTTCAGCCTCGATCCGTTCCACAGCTCATAGAGGTTGCCGTGGAACGTATTCGTCCCGCTCTTGGTGACGTAATTGATCTGCGAAGCCCCGTAGCGGCCCTGGTCGACCCCATAGGAGGTGGTGTTGACCGTAACTTCCTCGATCGAGTTGAGGCCCAGAACGAGGTTGGTGGATAGCCCGCTGTTCAGGTTGGTCAGCGGATCGTTGGTTTCGAGGCCGTCCACTATATAGGCGTTGGAGAGGGCGGGCAATCCATTGAACTGTACGTTTCCGTACCCATTCGAGCCGCCGACGAAATCGTTAGACGAGCCGGCCGTGTTGATCAGCGCTCCGGGGGCGAACTGGGCAGGATAAGTGAGATCGCCACCCGGGTTCGGAAGGTCCTCGATGCTGCGCCCGGTGAGGGTGGTTGTGGTATTCGGATTCTCCACATTGATCAGCGGCGCCTCACTTCCCACGGTGATGTCCTGCCTGGCGGCGGCAAGTTGCAGGGTGAAATTCACGGTACGGGTCTCGCCGAGGCCCGCGGGAACCGACTCGTTTACCTGATCGTCGAAACCCGATGCCTGGACGCGCACCGAATAGGGGCCGGGACGTAATTGCGGGAATGCGAAACGCCCCGCCTCGTCCGTCTGGAGCTGGCGCTTGAGCCCGGTCTCCCGGTGGGTGATCGTCACCGTGGCCTTGGCTACGCCGCCTCCGCTCGCATCCGAAACCTGGCCCGTGATGGCGCTCGTGGTTTCCCCTTGAGCCCACAATCGGATGGGGCCCCCAGTAACGGCCAGAGCCATCGAGAGAATGCTGACAAGCCCTAGGACTGCTGTCGAGTGTCTCATGTTCTAACCCGGCCTTGCCTACATGTAAGATGCTACACCCCAATCGGGTCCGAATCACCGGGTAATGCTCCGGCGACGCGACGGCCAGGGTGTCGAACGTCAAGGCCGTCGCCCCCCGCTCGGGACGGCGTTTCCCGCTCACCAACGAAAACAGGCCGGCTGTCGCCACTTCCGGTCCGCCCGTGGTTCTTCATTCGTCGCCGGCGGGATAATCGCGATGTTGCCGGGTAGTGTGTTGTAGCGCACAACTGTTGCCGCAATATACCATACCAGGGTATTGTATATTGAAACCTGGAGGGTTTACGGCTCACACAACCCGCGACAAGAAGAAACTTCTGTCCCGCGTTCGTCGTCTTCGGGGCCAGATTGAAGCGGTCGAGCGGGCGCTCGACGAGGAGCGCCCGTGCGCCGATGTTTTGCAAATCGTCGCCGCGTGCCGTGGGGCGATCGACGGGTTGCTGGCCGAACTCATCGAGGGGCATATCCGCTACCACGTTATCGAGTCCGACGGCGGCCGGAGACCGGATCGGACCCAGGCCGCGGAGGAGTTGATCGGCGTGCTGAGGACCTATCTGCATTGACGGGCTTTTAAGGGGGGCTGGGACCATGGGAGAAACCGGCGTAGCGCGACCGCGTTCCGAGTGTGATCGTCCGTCGCCTGACGGAGATAGTGTCTGCGGCGTTCGCGAATCCGAGAGTCCGGCGCCGGAGCACCCGGCGGTCGAGCTGACCGATCTCGTTCGCATTACCCTCGTCGCGGCGGCGGCGGCGGCGGTGTGGTTTCGGGTCTGGGAGCCGTATCCGCGGCTCAGCGTCATCGGGCTAGGCGGTACCTTGATCGGCGGCTACCCTATCTTCAGGGAAGCGCTTCATAGCGTCACCGAGCGCAGGATGACCATGGAGCTCTCCATGTGGTTGGCGCTTACGGCGGCGCTTGTCATTCGCGAGTTCTTCACGGCTTTGGTCATTACGCTTTTTGTCCTGGTCGCCGAGGTGATCGAGGGCATGACGGTAAGTCGGGGACGCCAGGCCATTCGGGACTTACTGAGCTATCTGCCGCGCACCGCCTTGATCCGGCGCCCGGAGGGAACCTGTGAGCAGCCGGTCTCCGAGATCCACCCCGGCGACACGGTGCTGGTCAATCCAGGGACCCGGTTGCCGGTGGACGGCGTGGTTGTCGGCGGGCACTCTTTTGTCGACCAATCCACTATCACGGGCGAATCGAGCGTGGTGGAAAAGGCATCCGGCGCCGTGGTCTACGCCGGCACTGTGAATCAGACCGGCGCCCTGGAAGTCCGCGCGGAGCGCCTTGGCCGGGACACTACGTTCGGCAAAATCGTCGAGGCGGTCGAAAAAGCGGAGCGCTCGCGGGCGCCGGTTCAGAAGATCGCCGACCGTCTTGCGGGGTACCTGGTCTACTTCGCTCTGTCCGCCGCGGGGCTGACGCTTCTGCTCACGCATAACGTGCGTTCCACCATTTCCGTCGTGATTGTGGCCGGGGCCTGCGGAATCGCGGCGGGCACGCCTCTCGCCATTCTGGGCGCCATCGGCCAGGCGGCTCGCCGCGGGATCATCGTCAAGGGCGGTCTGTACCTGGAAACCCTGGCCACCGTGGACACGGTAGTTTTGGACAAGACCGGCACGCTTACGTACGGGGTCCCAAAGGTGTGGGAAACCCTGCCGGCGGACGGCGTGACGCACAAGGCGCTTCTCGAAGCGGCCGCCATCGCGGAGATTCGCTCGGAACATCCGCTCGCGAAAGCGGTCCTTGCGCGGGCCAGGGATTTGGGCGCGTTCGTGAGGGAACCCGAGAGATTTGTCTACAAGCCCGGCCAGGGCGTGGTCGCAACCCTCGATGGCGAGGACATTGTTGCGGGCAACCGCGCATTCTTCCGGAAGCTCTCGCTCGATCATCCGCCGGCCGCGGCCCGCGACGCTTCGACTCCGGCCACCGAGATACTGGTGGCCCGAGACGGCCGCTATCTGGGCTCCATCCGCGTGGGCGACACTCTGCGACCCGAGGCGAGGCAAGCCGTCGAGGCGCTGCGATCCTTGCATATCGGGACGCTGCTGCTCACCGGAGACGCGCGGCCGGTCGCGGAGGCGACCGCTCGCGAACTGGGCGTCGACGACGTGGGCTTCGAGCTTCTTCCCGAGCAAAAGGCGCAACGAGTGAAGGCTCTGGCGTCCCAAGGGCGCCGGACCGCCATGGTCGGCGATGGAATCAACGACGCGCCGGCTATGGTCGAAGCCGCCGTGGGAGTGGCGATGGGGTCGGGGACCGATGTCGCCCGCGAAAGCGCCGATGTTGTTCTGCTCGGAAACGACTTGCTCAAGTTCGTACAGACCATTCAGATCGCGCGGCGCGCCCGCCAAATCATCATGCAGAACTTCGCCGGCACGCTCATCGTGGATGCGATCGGTATTGCGCTTGCCGCCTTCGGCTTCCTCAGCCCAATGCTGGCGGCCTTCATCCATGTATCCTCTGAACTGTCATTTGTCGGCAACTCCGCGCGGCTGATGGCCGGCGGCCGTACCGGCGCAACAAGGTAGGAACGGATCTCGGAAGAACCGTTTGATGTCTCCAGGCTCGGCGCCGAGCGCCGCGGCGTCAGTCAGACAGTATGAGGGTTCTGTGCCGCGGTCGGAGACATAGCACGAGTTCAGCACGCCTTCCGCCCACACCAGTCGACCTCTGTTGAATTTCATCGCGCCGCCGGCTGCAATACGGACATCGATCATCTCCTCGGAAACCCGAGGCGGTGAAAACGGTAGCGAGCCGGCATCGGGCACGAGGATAAAGTTGGAAACACTGGTTCCATCGGCGACCGGCTGCCGGCCGTCTATCATATAGCCCAGCACCCGAACCCGGCAGTCACAGGGTTTTCCCGTCAGCCCCGACCAGCCAAGGATCGGTGGATTGCGAGACTGAATGTCCGTTCGCACGACAAGGTCGTACAGATCGGGCCGCATGGTGAGGCTGTCGACGGCAAACATGCCCAGGATTGGTACGGCCAGACCCGCGGCGATGATAGCCAAAACGCGCAGTTCCCTACTCGTGCTTCGGGACTTTCTTCGGCTCGAAACTCGACTGCGCACCACAGGTCAGTCTAGTTCCAACCGCGTGCCCGCCCGCCGACTATTTAGCCGGCGGGCGGGCGGGCGGGGCGAGCGGCCGGTAGCGCCAGGCAGGCGGATCGACGCCGGGCGCGGAAACCTGTATACGATGCGCCTACGCCGCCCGGCGCTCTAGAAGTGGAAGCCGATTGTCGCCGTCAGCGCGCGCGGGGTTACGTAATGCGTCCCGCTGAAGGTCGAAAGGAAGTTGTAGAGCGCGTACCTATTGGTCAGGTTGACGGCCGACAGGCGAAGGCTCCACTTGCGTTTCTCGCCGTGGAAGAGGTTGTCGTCTCCCAGAGCCAGGTCGAACAGGCTGCGCGGCGCGATGCGAGGGGGGTTGTGATCGTCGTTCTCGGTTCCGGCGGCTGGAATCTTTACCAGGCTGGAGCCGTACTGCGCCGCGGGGCACATCCCGGTCGGGCTGATCCCGGTGGTGGGAGTGGCAAATACGGCGCCGCAATAGAGTCCCGCCTGGAACTGTTGATCGGGCGACAGGCCGGAAACGTCCACGATGCTGTCCGTCCCGTTGGGTCCATTCGCGCAATTGCCTCCCGCGCACGGCACGGGACCCGCCACCAGCCCGCTGTCATAGCGCCAGTTGAAGCTCAGCCACGGTCCTTTCTTCCATGGCTGGTATTGCAGGTGGGTGGTCTCGTTGAAGACCTCGTCGTGGTCGATGCGGAATACCTGGGCCCCGCCCGGCGTGGCCCCGATCCCGCTAACCTGAGGGGTGAAGAAACGCGCCGCCACGTGGGACATTACGATATACGCCGAGAGACCGTGGAAGCTCGGCATGCTGCCGCGGATGGCAAACCCGGGGATCTTGGAGTTGTTCCACTCGATGGGGAAGGTGATCGGCGTGTTGCCCAGCACGCTGAAGTCGTACGCCTGATGCGTGTACTTCCAGATGTACTCGCCATCCACCACGAAGAACCGTCCGAAGGCCTGCTCCAGGCCGGCGTGGAACTCGTTGCGCCAGCCCGGGCTCAGTGGGGCATTCGATACGCACGGACTGATCGTACTCGCCATAAGCGCGCTGATCACGGCGTCATTGCATCCCAGGCTCGAAAGAACCAGGTTCTCGTTGAACGGCGTTTCGAGCGAACGGGCATAGGAAATTCGCAACACCGTGTTGGTGGCCTTGAGGTTGTAAGCGATGCCGAGCCTTGGCTCTATCTGGTTGGCGGAGGTGATGCCGTTGTAAACATCGCCGCGCAGGCCGAGATTAAAACTCCACGGTCCCTTGGTGATGGTGTCTTGGACATACAGGGCCAGCTCCCGGATGTTGGCGTGGCCATAGAAGTTGTAAGGCGCGCTGGTGGAATTGGGGCAGCCGCCGGAGGCGGGCAGCGTGCCCGTTCGCGTCAGGTCGTAGCAGCCCAGCAGCGGCACAAAGCCGGGATTCTGCTGAAGCATCCCGCCGCATCCCGCCGGATTCGTCAGCGACGCTCCCGTGAAAGGACTTCCATCCGGATTCAGGCACGGAGCATTGAGGGTTGGATCGACGATCCCGATGGCGTCGTTCTCGGTGATAATCGTGTCCATGTAGTTGACTCCGATCTTCAGGTTGTGCGCGCCCGCGACGTACGCCAAGTTCGCGCGCATCCCGAGATTGGTCAGCCTGCGGCTCTGGCCCACCGTCTGGAGCTGGAGATCGGGCGTCAGGTCGGCGAACGGGTCGCGGCTGGGATAGTAGTTATATTGATCCTGCCGCACGAATCCGCCGAATGTGAATACGGTGTGGGCGCCGGTCAAACGCGTCCAGGTGGGCGCCAGGTTGAGCGTCCTGATCTTGGAACGCTGATCCTGGGAGCCGACCATCTGACCGTTGGGGCCGATGCCGCCGTTGTCGACGACTAGCCCGTTCCAGGCGGTGGCGGTCTGGGCGTCATACGAGTTCGGCGTCTGGAACCAGGACCGCGTGAATCCCGCGTTCAGGTTGATTGTGTCGGTCTTGGAAGGCTGGAAGTCGACGCGGTCGAATACATTCTGCTCGTTGCCGTGATCGTGCATGACGGCGAATTCCGGCCCATCCAGGAACCGGCCGGTGTTCATGCCGTTGGCCGAAATGAAGTTGCCCCACTTCTTGCCGCCGTCCAGAAAATCGAATCCCCCATTGGCAGTGCCGAAAGACCCGTAGGAAGTGGTGATATCGCCGTGCGGCGCCGTCGCGCCCAGACCGGAACGCGTGGTTACCGCGATGACGACGCTGGTTTTGTCGCCATATTCGGCGGGCGGCGCACCCTCGATCACTTCCATGGATTCGACCGCGTCCAGCGGAATCTGGTTCGAGAAAACCTTGCTTTGCTGATCGGTGATCGGCTGGCCATCCAGGGAAAACGAGTTGGAAGCGTGATCGCCCAGCCCGTGGAAAAGCCCGTTGGAATCGGCCGCGATTCCGGGCGTGGACAGCGTCACCAGCGAGCTGAGCGACGAGGATTGGCTCTCCAGGGGGAGCTTGTCGAACAATCCGCGGTCGATATCGGTGTGCGTGGTGGACACCGTTTCGAGCATGTCCCCGACCGCCTCCACATTCACCGTGAAAACCTCCGCCCCGATTTGCAGGCTGGCCTTCACGTCGAGAGGCACCGATGCTCTCACCGCGACATCCTGGGTATTCACCTGGAACCCGGGCGCGGAGACCGTCAGATGATAGTTGTTGAAGGGAAGGTTGTCGAACTCGAACCTTCCCTGGCCGTCGGCGACCATTTTCTGATCGTAGTGCGAAACGGAGTTCGAGATCTCGACTGACGCGCCCACCACGGCCGCGCCCGAGGGGTCCAGGACAGCGCCATGGACCGTTCCTGAATTGCCGCTGGTGGATTGCGCGGCGCCCAGCATCCCGGCGAAGCAAACGCACATCACAGACGCAATCTTCATCATTTCTCGATTGTGCGAGACCTCGTTGGTTGAGGCCTATGACAATCCGGCAGGCGGCCCATATTCGCCGCGAGTGAACTGGATCAGTCAATGAGCGGACCGAACGCGCCCCCGCGCACGGGCTCGGCCTGGCTCAGCCGGCAGACTCTGTTCGCCGGCCCCGCCGCTCACCGGAGAAAACCGCCCGGCCTTCCCTCTTTTTGCTCCGCCCGTAGGTTTTTCTTGGTCGGCGGCGGGATACTGGGGTATACGGAAGACGATGAGTGCGCCCCTGATCAAGAGCCTGATTGTGGACGACGAGCCCATCGCGCGGCAGGTTCTTCGCGAGGAGCTCGATCAGATCCACGATGTGGAAATCGTGGGCGAAGCCGAGCACGGGGAGGAAGCGCTACGCATGATAGCGGGTCTCCAGCCCGATGTCGTCTTCCTCGACCTCCAGATGCCGGGCATGAGCGGCTTCGAAGTGATCCGGAAACTGGAGGGCGGCAAGCTCCCCATCGTCTTGATTGTGACCGCTTACGACCAGCATGCCATCCAGGCCTTCGAAGCGGGCGCCGTGGACTACCTTTTGAAGCCCGTCACCGAGGTTCGCCTCCGCAAGGCGCTCGACCGGGTGCGGCGCCTGTATGGGAAACGCCTGGAGATCGCGGAAAGCCTGGCCCAAATGGCCGCTACCCCTCACGAACCGCAGGCCGCGGCCCGGACGCGGAGGATCGTCGGATCTAAGGGCGAGGAGTACTTTCTGCTGGATCTCGATGAGGTGCTGGCGTTTCAGGCGGACGGCGAACTGGTGTGGATCGTCACCGGGCGGCAGCGTTTCCTGGCGACTCAGCCGCTCCGTGCGCTCGAGGAGCGCCTGAAAGACCAGCACTTTCGCCGTGTGCACAGGAACGCCATGGTGAATCTCAATCACGTGCGCAAGATGAGCTCCTTGAGCAGCCAACGCTGGCTTTTGACGCTCGACAATGGCCTGGAGCTGGTGGTGAGCAAACGGCAGGCGCACGCCGTCCGCGAAATGCTGCGATGGTAGGCCGCACCCGCGCCACGCCCGTAGGACAATAGGGAAGTCCGGCGCCGCCGTGAGCGGAGTTTCCGACGATGAATTCGGCTGCCACAGAGAGTTTCGCCGTGTTGGGCCATGGTTCTTCACTGCTGAACATGGCCGGCCACTGCGCGGGCGCTCTTATCTTCGGCATCTTTCTGGTTCTGCTGGCTCGGGATCGGGCCGGCTCCCGGCTGCGCGGCAGCGGCCTCACTTTCGCGGCCGTGGGACTGGCTTTTGCCTGGAACCTGGGCGCGCTGTCGCTCATCGCCATGTCGCCCGGATGGCCGGGAGTCCGCTCCGTAGTCGAGTTCCTGAGCTTTAGCAGCCTCAGCCTGCTGGCGCCGGTGTTGCTGCATCTCTCTCTGAACCACCGCTGTCCGCTGGCCGTCGCCGGATATCTGGTGGGCGCGGTCGCGGTTGGTCTGCATCTGGTCGAGGCTCTCCTGCGCCGGCCGGAGTTTCACGTTTACGCACTTGGTTTGATGGCCGTCGGCCTTGGCGCCGTAATCCTGCTTTCAGCGGTTCATCTGGTCGCTTCCCGGACATCGGACCGGCAAGGCCTGGTCCGGCAGGTGCTTGGAACCGCGATGCTCTTTATCTTCATTGGCACCTATGTTCACCTTGGTCTGGGTCGAGAAGCGCATAACTGGTCGCACGAGCTGATTCTTCACCATGCCAGCGTGCCTCTGGCGCTGTTCATCATTCTCCATAATCATCGGTTCGTGCTGTTGGACGCGTTGATCCGGTTCTGCGCCAACGTCGTGCTGGCCGCGCTCTTCGCGTTTGCGGCCCTGAGGCTGATTCAGGCGGCCTCGAGCCCGTTGGCCGCCACCAACGCCATGACGAGTCTGGGCGTCCTGGGATTGGGACTCTGTCTTCTTTTGCTCCTGTTCGCTCTCGCGCGGGAGCGGCTCCAGAGGTTACTGACCCGCATCGTTTTCAGGCGCGGCGATCCGCTGGCGGTGGCTCAGGAACTCCGGTCGAAAGCGGCCATCCTCAAGGAGGAGCCTGCTTACCTTTCCTGGGCATTGGACTACATAGCCCGGTTCATGCACTCGGAGAGGATTCGGACGGCGTCCCAGGAACTGGCCGCGGGGTTGCAGGCATCCAACATCACGGGGCCCGCGCTATGCACGGATTTACCCACGCTGCGCAAACCCCTGGAAGATCTTGGCGTCGAAGTCATCGTTCCTGTGCGCTTTTCCGGCGCGGACGTGCTTTTTCTGCTGCTCGGGAGACGGCGCGGCGGACAGCCGTACCTGAGCGAAGACCTGAAGCACCTGGGCCAATTCGTGGCCATAGTGGTGGATCGCGTGCGCACGTTTCGCGAGTCCGAACTGCGCCGCCTCGCGGCCCATGCGGAATTGCGCGCTCTTCAGGCGCAGATCAATCCCCATTTTCTTTTCAACGCCCTGAACACCCTCTATGGCCTCGTTCCGCGGCAGGCTTCGGCGGCGCGCGAGATGGTGGTGAGTCTGGCGGACATTTTCCGGTACTTCCTCCGGAACGAGGAGACCACCATTCCGCTGGAGGAAGAACTGCGGATCGTCGAAGCGTACCTCCAGATTGAGACGCTTCGCCTCGGCCCCAGACTGCGCAAGGAGATCCGGGTGGATTCGGATGCCCTCCGGGTCCCCATCCCCATTCTGTCGATCCAGCCTCTTGTCGAGAACGCCGTGAAGCATGGCATTGCCTCCAAAACGGCGGGTGGATTAGTCCGCCTCGAGGCGCACGTCTCCGCCGGGGAATTGGACATCCTGGTGGAGGACACCGGCCAGGGCTTTCGGCCCGATGGTCCGGATACGAAACCAGGCGCCGGAGTCGGACTCCGGAACGTGGCGCGCCGCCTTAGACTGACCTATGGACCGGATGCGGATCTGCGGATTGAAAGCGGTCCCAACGGCACCGTGGTTCGCTTCACGGTTCCGGTGGCGCAAGGGGTCGCGGCGCCGCTCTGAGGCTGCCGATGTGGGGCGGGATTCCGCCTCCGCGGCTACTTCCCGGCCGAGGCGCCGCCGTACTCTTTCTTGGCCCTTTCCGTGACCGTCCACAGGTAGATGGTGCGCCAGCCGATCTCGACCTTCTTGTCGGGCTGCCATTCGCCCATGTCGAACTGGTGCGAAACGATGCGCGTTCCCACTTTGAGATCGGCGAGCAGCTTGGGGCGCAAACGCAGGTTGACCTCCGGCAGCAGGTAAAGGGTTACCACGGTGGCGTCGTGGATATCCGCGTCGAAGAGATTCTTCTCGATGAACCGGGTCTTGTCGGACACCCCGGCCTGGCGGGCGTTCTCCAGCGCTTCCTTGATGCGCTGGGGGTCGATGTCGATGCCGGTTCCGGTTCGGACCCCGAATTTCTGAACCGCCATGACTACGATGCGGCCGTCGCCGCAGCCGAGGTCGTACAGAACATCCCCGGCATGGACTTGGCCCAGCTTTAGCATGGCTTCCACCACTTCCACTGGAGTGGGCACATACGGGACGTCTCCCCGGAGAGGTTCCGGCTCCTGGCGGGACGAAATCTCCGCCGGCTGCACATAGTTCTTGTATGGGACGTGCACCGGGGGGGCCTCGGGCGCCTGGGCCGCCAGCGGCGCGGCCAGAATCAGGCTGCACAGCGCCTGTGCGATACAAAAGCCTCCACGGGGCAGGAAAAACGGGAACGTGCGGGTTCTCATGGTGGCGAGTGTACCACCGTCCCGAGTGGGACAGACCATCGTTTTTTGTGGGCTGTCCGACCGGAGAAGCATCCCGACGTCGACAGACGACAAAAATCGATCGTCTGTCCCACAAGGTCGTCCTCGGGATACCATACGGGTGGTAGAGCGATCCAGGTACGGGATCTCCCGCCGCCGGGAAGGAGCTTCTTCATCATGTCGTCTTCAAAACCAGTTATCAGCCGCCGCCGGATGTTCGAAAGAATGGCGGGCGCCGCAGCCCTCGGATCGGCGTTCCGGTTTGTGGAACAACCGGCCGGCGCGCAGCAACCCGCGGACCGGCCTGTCAACCGGTACTCGGCGCCCAGCCGGCTCCAGATCACGGACATGCGGGCCATCCGCATTGCGTCCAACTACGATTATCCGATTATCCGCATCGACACCAACCAGGGCGTTTACGGCCTGGGCGAAGCGCGCGACGCGGGCAACGAGGGTATGGCGCTCATCCTCAAGCCCCATATCGTGGGCAAGAATCCGCTCAATATCGCGGAAATTCTGGACAGCGTCCGGAACTTCGCCAACCAGCGCCGCATGGGCGGCGGGTACAGCGCCCTCGACATTGCCCTGCACGACATCTCGGGGAAAGTCTATGGCGTGCCTGCCTACCGGCTGGTGGGCTCCAAGTACCGGGACCGCATACGCATTTACTGCGACACCACCGAGACGGCGGATCCCAAGCTGTTCGCCGAGCGGCTCGTCCTGCGCAAGAAAAACGGCTTTACGTTCTTCAAGATGGACCTGGGCACGGACCTGGTGGCGCGACAACCGGGCGCGGTCAACACCCGCGGCGTGGCCACCGAGAAGGGCCTCAAGCTGCTCTGCGAATACCTGGCCACCGTGCGCGACGGCATCGGCTATGATGTGCCTCTGGCCGCCGACCACTTCGGCCCCCTGAACGTGAACGACTCCATTCGCTACGCGCGCGCCTTCGAGCCCTACGAGCTGGCGTGGATGGAAGACCCGCTGCAGGTCGGCACGCTCTCCACCGGCGACGCTCCCAAGAACTGGCGCTTCTACAAGGAGATCAAGGAAGCCACCACCACCGTCATCAACACCGGCGAGAGCCTGTTCGGGCTGGAAGAAGGCTTCCGGCCGCTCATCGAGAACCTCGCCGTGGACATGATCCACCCCGACCCGCTGACCGCCGGGGCCTTGATCGAGACCAAGCGCATCGCCGATTTCGCTTCCATGTACGGGATCCCCACGGCGGTACACTTCGCCGGTTCGCCGGTGGGCTGCATGGCCGGAGTGCATATGGCCGCCACCATCAAGGATTTCGTGGCCATGGAAAACCACGCCGTGGACATTCCCTGGTGGGGCGACCTGGTCACTGGCGTTCCCAAGCCTATTATCCAGAACGGCTACATACCCGTGCCGGAAACGCCGGGGCTGGGCGTGGAGCTGAACGAGGAGGCCTGCAAGGCGCACCTGCGCATTCAGGGCTGGTTCGAGCCCACGCCGCAGTTCGACAAGCCCATCGTCGACGAATATCGCATCGGTGGCCCCTACCCGCACCTCGACGACAATGGAAAGCCGGTGGTGAGCCGATAGCCTAACCTGCATATCTCACACCCCGCTCTCCGATGTGGCGCGGACACTCCTGTCCGCGGTGTCGAGACTCGTCTCGACACGCGTTGCGCGTGTCCGACAAAATGCCGTAGCCAAGCGTCGGCATGAGTGCCGACGCGGCAGGCAGGAGTGCCCGCGCCACGTCATCACACCCGACCACCTGTGAGAGGATCGGGTTAGTGCTGTCCCGCCGGGGCGGCCGGCGCGGCCTTTTGGTCGCCGCCCGCTGCTCTGGCGTCCGCCGGCGGCGCCGCATCGGGATTGACCTGGTATTGCACGATGACCGAGACCCGGCGATTGGAGGCGTCTTCCGGGGCGGCCGGTTTTCGCAGGTTTTGGTCGGCAAAGCCGCGCACCTGCGCGACCTGACCGCGTTGCAGGCCTGACTGCTCCATAATCCGCCGCGCGGCGTTGGCGCGATCCGAGGAAAGCTCCCAGTTTCCGTAGCTGCCGCCCGCGGCGAAAGGCTTGGCGTCGGTGTGGCCTTCAATGGAGATGCGGTTGGGCAGTTTGCCCAATTCGACGGCCAGCGCGGCCAGAATATCCTTGGCGCCTTGGGTAGGGACAGCCGCGCCGCTCCCGAAGAACGTGCCTGCTTCGGATTCCATTAGCTCGATGCGCAACCCTTCCGACGTTATCGTCATTTCGATATGGTTCTTGAGCTTCTCGAAGTCGGCGGTTTTGCGGACCACGTTCTGGAGAGCGTCCTTCAACTGGTCCATGTTGTCCTTGTTGACCAGGAAGTTGTCGCCCGAGCCGGTCTGGCCGTTGCCGACCATTTTGGAGGTTCCGGTGGGATCCTTGAAATATCCCCCCACGGCCTCCTTGATTTCCTTGCTGCTGTTTAACAGCCAGAGCACGATGAACAGCGCCATCATGGCGGTGACAAAGTCAGCGTAGGCCACCTTCCACGCGCCGCCGTGGTGGGCGCCGTGGCCGCTCTGGCGTTTGATGACGAAGATAGGTTGACGGTCCGCCATGAACTTGCCCGATCAGGCCGCCTGCGCCTGCTCTTGCCCTTGCGGAACCCGGTTCCGAACCACCTTCTCCATTTCGATGAACGTGGGCCGGCTGTGCCGCGGTATGGTGCGCCTCCCCATCTCCACGGCCAGGATGGGAGGCAGCCCCTTGTTGAAGGCTGCTAAGGAGACGTGCAGCACGTGGTAATACTCGTGCTCCGTTTGGGCGGCCTTGGCCATGCTGGAGGATAGCGGCCCAACTAACCCGTAGCACAGCAGAATCCCCAGAAACGTGCCCACCAGGGCGGCGGCTACCTTGTGCCCAATCTCCTCCGGCGGTCCGCCCAACGCTCCCATGGTGAGCACCACGCCCAGAACCGCGGCCACGATGCCCAGTCCCGGCAGCGCGTCGGCCACCGTGGTCAATGCTGCAATCGGCACGGACTCCTCATGTTGGTTGACTTCGTTTTCGCGCTCCAGCATCTGGTCGAAGTCGAACGGCTCGACGCCCCCCAGCATCATCGTCCGGAAGCTGTCGCACACAAACGCAGCTATGTTCTGGTCTTTGATAATGGCGGCGTGCGGGGCGAATGTCTTGCCTTTGCCGGGGTCCTCGATTTCGGTTTCCAGGGCGGGCAGGCCGGAACGGCGCGCCAGATCGAACAAATCGTAGAGCATCTTGAGCGACTTGAGGAAAAACGATTTGTCGTATTTCGATCCGGTAAACGCCGCGCGGACGCCATTGAGAATGCGAGACAGAATGTGCGGCGGGTTGGCGATCAACAGCGTGCCCACGGCGGCTCCGCCGATGATCAACAGTTCGGCCGGCTGCACCAAAACCAGCAGGTTGCCCTTCTCCAACAGGTATCCGCCCACCACGGCGCAGAAGACTACCAGAATGCCGATTATCGCGAACATAGCGTTCCGTCCCCGCCCGAACTTTTTTCAAGCAATTGTCATTCCGTCCCCACCACGGCCGATCGAAGCCTCGAGCGCCTGCTCGCACCGGGCCAGCAAGGACTCCACCGTATCGTTGGCCACCGCCTCCGCCCCGCCCACCGCAATGGTGACGGACAGCCGGTCGCCCCACCACGAAAAAGCCGCCGCGCCCACCACCGGGCGCAGGGTCGCGCCGATCCGCGGAAGCGCCGCGGCCGGACACTTGTCCACGATCACCAGGAACCAGTTCCGCCTCCAGCGCCCCACTACGTCCACGCCGGGAAGGTTCTTGGACAGGGTGGCCGCGACCATGCGCAGGACTCTCTCCATTGCCTGCTCGCCGCGCCGCTCCCGAATGCCGTCGAGATCATCGATGGCTATCGCCAGGATGCCGAATGGAATGCCATCCTCACCGAAATCATGGATGCACCTACGCAGGTAGGTTTCAGTCGAGGGGCCGTCGAGGACGCCCGTCAGGGGGTCCAGGTCTCCGTGCGCCGGCTTTCCCCCGGGATGCCACTGCGGCTCCGGCCGCGGCAGTCGCTCGTCGAAGCTTTCCGCCGCTCCGATAACGGACCCTTCCGCGTCTCTCACCGCTATCGACCGAACCCGCACCGGCACGCGCTGGCCGTCTTTGTGGCGCAAAAAAAGATCGGCTTCCCGCATGCGGCCGTCGCGCATGGTCTGTTGCAGGTGACAGGCGGAGCCGCACAACAGATTGTTATCCGCGTCGCAGTGCATCAGCAGGTTCTCGCTGCACGCGCGGCCGATGACCTCCTGCCGCAGGTAGCCCGAAATCCGCTCGGCCCATCCGTTCCAGAATCGGATCCGGCCGTCGAGGTTCACCCCGTAGACCCCGCTGGGCAAATCCTCCAGGATGGTTTTATACACCGATGTATCGAGTTCTCCCGGCATTAGTGGCTCTATAGAACCTTTATCGGCCGAGCCGCGCCGGATTAGAGGGACTTTCTTGCGGTGACAGCGCCGACGGCCTTGCCGTCGGCGTTTGGCAGGCGCTTCCGCCTGCCAGCAGGTCCTGTCATACCTTGGATTGTTAACGCCTCGGCCGCCGAGGCGTCATAATGGGGTGGTCAATCGAGAAACCAAAGGGAAGGGTATTCCAAAATGCGCAGACTGATGTTCTTGCTGGCCGTTCTGGCTCTGTCGGCTTTCGCCGCCGATATCACCGGAACCTGGAAAGGGACCATCGACACTCCGGGTGGCGCCTTCGACAACACGTTTATCCTTAAGGCCGACGGGGCGACGCTGACAGGCACGTTGCAAGGCGGACCGGGCGGCGAATTGAAGATCGAGGAAGGCAAGATCGACGGCGACAAGGTCTCCTTCGTGGTCAACATGGAATTCGGCAAGTTGAGCTACACGGGCGCGGTCAGCGGCGACGATCTGAAGTTGAAGGTGACGTTCGGCGGCGGCGACATGCCACCCATGGAAATCAACTGCAAACGGGCGAAGTAGCCGCGCATCCGCGCGTGGCGCGCCGCGCGCGGGCCAGGAATGCCTGCCCTACGAAGGCGCGGTGCAGGGGCCGTGCATGCCCGGCCCGGTGCGCGACGGAAGGCCTTCCGGGCGCGGCGAAATCCAGGTTAGCGCCAGGGCCGCCGCTACCACCACGCCGCAACCTATGACGTTGTACCAGAGCCAGGAGATATCGGTCCACTTGGCGGTGGCGAGAATGGCCGCCTCTCCGGCCAACATGCCGCAGAACGCCGCCGTGCCGCGGACGCGGCGAAAGCCCAGGGCCAGCACGAAGCATCCCAGCAGGGAGCCGTAGAACAGCGACCCTACTTTATTCACCGCGACGATGAGCGGGCCGAGCTTTCCCGCCATGCCCGCGAACGCCACCGCGTACACTCCCCAGAACAGCGTGGCCAGGCGCGACGCCTGGAGATAGTGATGGTCGGGGGCGTCGCGGCGGATGTAGCGCCGGTAAATATCCATCACCGTCACGGTGGCGAGCGAATTGATTTCGCCCGAACTGGCGGACATGGTGGCGGCGAAGATCACGGCGATTACCAGGCCCACGATGCCCGCCGGCATGTAGCGCGTCACGAAAGAAAGGAAGATGTAGTTGGCGTCGGTGAAGCCCTTCTCGCCGCCCGAGCGCTCCACCATTTGAGCGGCGTCCTGCCGCACGGAGTCGAGGGCCTTCTGTGCGGCGCGGTACTCGGCGATGCGGTGCGCTTCCCCAAACCCGTCGCCGGCCTTATGCGCTTCCACCAATGCCAGCGCCGCGGTACGGCGGCTCTCGAATGCGCGTTCATACGCGGAGGCCACCGGGGCATAGGCGGCCGCCGTCTGGATCCGCTTGAGTTCGGTCTGCTGGAACAGCACCGGCGGCTGCTCGAACACATAGAACACGAACACCATGGCCCCTATGAACAGGATGAAGGCCTGCATGGGAACCTTCACCACGGCGTTGAACAGCAGGCTTAAGCGGCTTTGCGCCACGGAACGGCCGGTGAGGTAGCGCTGCACCTGGGACTGGTCGCATCCGAAATAGGAAAGGAACAGGAACGTGCCGCCCAGCAGGCCGCTCCAGATATTGAAGCGGTCCTGCCAGTTGAAATTGGTGGTGACGGCGTTGAGGCGCCCCGCTGCGCCGGCCAAATAGGCCGCGTCGCGGAAGGAAACCTGGTGCGGCAGCAGCGCCACCACGGTGACCAGCGCCACCACCAATCCCAGCATGATGACGCACATCTGCTGCACGTTTGACCAGGTGACGGCCTTGATGCCCCCGAGCACGGTGTAGGCGATCACAACCGCGCCCATCAGCGAGGTGGTAACGCGCTCCGGCCATCCCAGAATCACGCCCAGCACCAGCGCCGGAGCGTAGATGGTGAAACCCGCCGACAGGCCGCGCTGGCACAGAAAAATGAAGCTGGCCAGGGCGCGCGTCTTGCCGTCGAAGCGGTTCTCCAGGAACTCGTAAGCGGTATAGACCCTGGCGTGATGGAACAGCGGGACCACGGTGGCGCAGAGGATCACCATGGCGACGGGCAGCCCAAAGTAAAACTGCACGAAGCGCATGCCGTCCACGTAGGCCTGACCAGTGGTGGAGATGAAGGTGATGGCGCTGGCCTGGGTGGCCATGATGGAAAGCGCCATGGCATACCAGGGCATGGACTTGCCGGCAAGCAGGTAGCTGTCCACGGTATTGCTGCCCCGGCTTCGGTAGAGCCCATAGGCGACAATCGAGACCAGTGCGGCCACCAGCACCACCCAATCGAACGGTCTCATCGATAGGCTCGCGTGAAGACGTAGAACCCGAAGATAATCGCGCCCAGGTAAAGTAAGACCGCGATGTAGACGCGCTTCCAGGAGCCCAGAAAGGGCGGAGGCTCATCGGGAACGTCGCGAGGTTCCGGCATGAAGGGAGTGTAGCACGGGCGGTGGGACAGACCATCGTCCTTTGTGGTCTGTCGGACCCCGGCAAACCACGACGGAACTGCGCGACAGACGACAAAAACCGATCGTCTGTCCCACTTCGCACGGAGGCCCAGCCCCTGCAATGCGGCCTTAGTGGTAGCGATAGAGCTTTACTCTTTGAATGCTTCCGTTGGGGATTCCGTTGCCGCCAATGCGCGCGAATCCGCCCTGGCTGGTCTCGTCGCCGTTCAGCCTGCGTCCGAGAACCCACTGGCCGTTCACGAAGGTTCCTTCCTCGATGGAGAGGACGCCGGCGGTTGGATCTCCTGGCGTGTTGGGCGAGAACCTGACGGTGGCTTGCCCGCTGCCGGCTATGATGTACTCAGCCGGTCCCACGGAAATGATAATGACGCCTACAGGGGGCGGTCCCGGAGGCGCCGGCGCGGGCGGGGGAACCGGTACGGCAGGCGCGCCGGCAGCAGGCTTGGCGGGAGGCGGCTCCGGGGGACGCCGGCCGCGCGGATAGCTCACCTCCAGGATGTAATCGCCCAACGTGACTTTCTGCGACGGGTCGTCCGCGCTCACCACCACGCCGGCCATCTTGCCTGTACCCTGGTACTCGAGATACAGGGGGGCAAGCTGCTCGGCGATGGCGTAGCTCTTCGCCAACGGCAGGTTCGCCGGTTCCACCCCTGGCCCGGAAGCGGGCGGGTGGAAGAGTTCGTCGATGGCAAACGGAGCGAAACCCATGGCATCGTACTGCCCCATGGCGTAGAAGAGGTGGTATGCGCCGCGGGTGCTATCCGTCTCGGGGATGAACAGCGGGTTCTCCGTATCGTTGGCGCGATACCATTTGATCCATTCGGGTTGATTCGGGGAGTAAAGGTCCGGCCCGCGGACGTCGATGGAAGGCGCGCCCACTTTCCAGATGTTCCCCACTTCCGGCTCGGGGCCGCCGCTGGGAAAAGTACCGGGCCCCCTGCCCGGACCGCCCATGGAGCACCAGGTGTTCACGTACATGGGTATGGGGTATTCGGCCTTGCCCGCCGCGGCCACATGGCCAACATAACTCGCATAGTTCCAGGCCATGAAGATTTCATCGGTGTACTCGGACTGGCCGAAGACCTCCTCCCAGGTCCCGGAAGTCTTGGACCCGGCCGCTTCCCATGCCTTGGCGAGATCCGGGTGCAGCGTGTCTTTGTGGCTGGCGATATAGTCCAGCAGTTCCTTGGGCACGGGTCCCGCGAAAGCCTTGTTGGCCAAATCGTTCCTGTCCCGCGAGTCGCCCAGAACGCCGGTCTCGTTTTCCACCTGCATCATGACGACGGTGTGCTGGGTATCCACTTCCCTGATGTGCCGCATGAGGGCGGCAAAAGCGCGGCTATCAGCGTCGCGGGTGGCCGCGCCGAGGGTGGAAAGGGTCTCGATGCCCTTGCCGTTCTTGTCCTGGACGCGCGGGAACCGGTTCTGGTCGGTTTTCACCCACGCGGGAGGGTAGCTGGAGACGCCGTTTTTCCAGCTTCCGAACCACAGAAAAATCACTCGGAGATGGCTGGCTTGCGCGTTCCGGATGGCGCCGTCCACCAGGGTGAAATCGAACTGGCCCTCTTTGGGCTCCAGCAGTTCCCAATAGACGGCGGTCAGGACGGTGTTGATGTGCATGGCCGCAACCTTGGGCCAAATCGGCTTCAGGTACTCAAGACTCGATCCACTGGAGTTGCGCAGTTCGCCCGCCAGCATCAGAAAAGGCTTGCCGTCGACGATCAACCGGGTGGCCGCGCCCTGTTTCTGGAGATGGGGAATGCCGGTGTTTCGAGAGCAGGCTGACAGCGCAGCCAGCGAGAGTATGGCTATCAGGCCATAAACGCATCGCTTTTTCATAATTGCCTCCCAAACATATTGCCCCGGCAATTATACTCCATTTAGCCACAATTCCCGCTTTTGAGCTGCCGCACTTGAAACCAATGGCAGGGCGCCGGAGTCTAATGAAAAGTTACGCGATGTCCAGTCGTCTCGCGAAGCTGATGGCCGCCATTTGCCTGCTGCTCGCGGCGTGGGGCCTCACCCAGCTGCGCGAGAGCGAAGGTTTGGTGTGGGCGCCTCCGGCCGGGAACCCCAGGCCGGCGCGGATTCTCCAGTTCTATGCCAGCGCGGGGGCGATTCTGCGCGGCGAAAAAGCGCTGATCTGCTACGGCGTCGAGAACGCCCGGTCCGTTCGCATTTCGCCGTGGATGGCTGGGGTGATACCTTCTCCCAATCGTTGCCTGGAAGTTTTTCCCGATCACACCACGCATTACACGATTTTGGCGGAAGGTTACGATGGCGGGGTGGTCGCGCGATCGTTGATTCTGCCCGTGGAAGCGGAGCCCGCGAGGCCGGCTCCGATTTTCGATTTCGCATTTTCCGCACGCGAAATGCACTATAATCTGGGCTTCCCATGGCGATCTCGACAACCGAGTCCGAAGACGTAGCCGGCATTCTGCGCCAGTTGGATAGAGATTTCATGGCGCGCGCCAAAGCCGGGAATGCGCAGGCCTGCGTGGAGGGCTTCTATGCTCCGGACGGCTGCGCGCTGCCGGCGCATCGCGAAATCATACGCGGCCACCGCGCCCTGGTCACCATGTGGAGAGGAACCATCGCGGCCGGGCTGAAGGATTTGGCGCTCGAGACCACCGAGATCGAGGTTCACGGCGAGATGGCGTATGGCATTGGCCGGTATCACATGACGGTCAATCCGCCGGGAGGCCCGCGCACCGAACAGGCGGGCAAGTACCTGGTGGTATACAAGAGACAGCCGGACGGGGCCTGGCGCGCCGTGGCGGACATGTTCAGCCCCAATAACTGACTGTCACGGTCTGTCGATAATAGAAGACTTAAGCGCCCGAGTGGGCGTACACTCGATTTATATGGCACTAAACGTCGATGCCGAATTCCTTTCCGCCGCACTTGCCGGCTACCAGCAAGCGCTCGAAGAAGTAGGGGCCAGAATCGCCGACCTCAAACAGAGGATCGGCGGGGCAGCGCCGGTGGCCGCCGCGCCCACGGCTGCGCCCGTCGCCAAGAAACGGCGGCTGAGCGCGGCAGGGCGCGCCCGAATCATAGCCGCCACGCGGAAACGATGGGCCGCGGTGCGCAAGGCCAAGGCTGAAGCGGCCGCGGCCGCGGTTGCGAAAAAGCCGGTGGCAAAGGCGGCAAAGGCGGCCGCCAAGCCGACCCCGGCGCCTGTGAAGCGGGTTGTCGCACGTACGCCGAAGGAGGTCAAGGCGGTGGCAGCCGCGGCTAAGGCGCCGAAGCCGGCAGCCCCCAAGAAGGCGGCCGCAAAGAAGCCGGCACGGAAGGCCAAGGCGGCGCCTGCGGCGGCGGCGCCCGCGCCCGAGCCAGCCGTTGCGAGCGCGCCTCAGCCGGCGGAATAATTGGACTTCGGAGAAATGCCGGCGGGGCAGGCCGGAGGCCCGCTACGGGCGCCCGCCTCTTCCAGCGTCCCGGACGACTACCCGCGTGCCCGGCGCCAGGCGTAACTGGCCCTCGGTCACCACCGTCTCGCCGGGTTCGAGTCCCTGTTCCACAACCATATCCCGGTCCACGCGCGCGCCCGTGACGACCGACCGGGATTCCACCGTGCGATCCGCTTTGACAACGTACACGAAAGACCCGTTCTGGCCGGTTTGAACCGCCTCGCTGGGGGCCACGATGGCGTTGCTCTGGGTGGTCAGCCGCAGCGTCACGCGGACGAACTCTCCCGGCCATAGCTGGTGATCGGCGTTGGGGAACGTGGCTTTCAGCTTGATGGTTCCGGTAGTCATGTCCACGGCGTTGTCCACAAACGTCAGCACTCCCGTCTCGGCGCTCTCCGGATCGTCATGCGGCTGCGCCCGAACCGGGAGTTTGCCCTCCGCCATGTAGCGCTTAATGGCCGGCAACTGGGCCTCGGGCACGGAAAAAGTCACGTAGATGGGCTCGACTTGATTGATGCTCATCAGGTCCACGGTGTTGGCCGTAACCACGTTGCCCAGCTTGACGTTGATGGCCCCCGTGCGCCCGTCTATGGGGGAGCGGATGCTGGTGTAATCGAGCTGGATGCGGGCGGTTTCAATGGCCGCCTGGCTGGCGCCGATGGCCGCCTCGGCGCTCTTGATGGCCGCGCTGTCGGAGGCCACAGCCTGGGTCTGCGCGTCGGCGGTGGCGCGGAGTTGCTCGTCCTGGTCCTTGGAGATGATGCCGCTCTTGAACAACTCGGAGTAACGCGCCGCCTGGGCCTCGGCATAGCGCGCCTGGGCAACGTCGCGCGCGAGGTTGGCTTTGGCCTGGCCCAGAGCGGCCTGGTCCCGGGCATTATTGGCCACCGCCTGGTTCACGGCGGCTTCGAAGGGGCGCGGGTCGATGGTGAACAACGGGTCGCCCTTCTTAACGTAATCGCCTTCGTGAAAATACACGCTGGTCAACAACCCGCCCACCTGCGCCTTCACCGCGATGGTGGCGTAGGCTTCCACGTTTCCGATTACCTGGACTTCCACCGGGACGCTCTTCCGCACCACCACGGACACCTGGACCGGAACGTCGCCGGCCCCGCCCTTCCGCCCGCCGCGCCCGCCAGACGCGCCGGATCCTGAACATCCGCACAGAAACAGGGCTAACAAGGCGACCAACGGCAGATTCCAGCAGAACCATCGGCATCCAGGGCGCCGGTCACGCCCATAGACCGTATCAATGGACATAAATCCTTTGTTCCGAATCACGCAACAAACCTGGTAGCTAGTGTTACGGCCGCTCTGGTTTTCCTACGGTTTGGGCAGTGGGGGAGGCAGATCGCGCGCCTCTACCGGATCGCAAAACCCCACCCGCCTGTGGGCGCCGTCACAGAACGGTTTGTCCGCCGACTGGCCGCACCGGCACAGCTTGATCACCGTACGGCCGGCCAGGCCGAATGGTCTGCCCGTGGGGTCGAGAATCTCGAAGTCACCCTCGACGCGAATGGATCCGTTGTTATTCACGGTGATCTTGGCTGGCATAACACCGGATGGTAGCACGGCGGACGGCGGGGTCAGGCCTTTGCAATTCACTCTGCACTTCGGCTACATCTGGGCGGATCGGCGGCGGGACGGATGATTGGCTTTTGTCGTCTGTTGGGAAGGGCCTTCGGCCCGCGGAATTTCATGAAAATCCGAGCAGCGGGCAGGCGGTTTCGCCTGCCCGCCGTGGGTTCAGGCGCCTTTTCGACCCTGTCTCCCGGCCCGAAAACATCGGCGCCCTCGAATTCGGTGAGGGTGGTGTCTGCGGGCGCGGCCATGGTGGATTAACGAGGCATGACAGACGGCCGAATGCAAGATCTCCGGTTTCCCGCAGCCTGCTAAACTTCTGCCGTTGAAGCCCGAACCACTGCTTCGCGCCGGTTACTGTGAGCTCTATAATCGCCGGAGTCGTCCCTGTCGGAACATTGAGAGAACGGGAGCCGAGGGGCCCACGGTCCGTGATCGATTTCAGTTTGCGCCGGGGTGCCATGGTTCATCTCATTGATCCTTTCTTGGGGGAGGAATTACCTCCTTGCCATTTCGAACCTGGCCGCGAGTGTATGTCGGCCTCACGTTCACCTCCGTTCCCGCAGCCTGGAAGTCATCCTCGTTCAGCTGAAGGAGGTGCGGGGCGCAACGCGGGTCGCCGGCGGATCTCAGGCTGAGGAATGTCGAGCGGCCGCCCGCCGTGTCCGGCCCAATTTCGGCCCGGTCCAGACTCCACGTAAGCGGGACTCCGCTGGGCACGTCGCGCCCACAGACTTCAACTTGGGTCAGGGGATGCCTAAATGCGGACGTCGCGCCCTTCTCATCGAGCGTGACTAGGACGATTCCGGGGCCACTTGCCGCGCGATCTTCAAGAAGGACCGCCCGGCTGTCGGCCGCCCAGTAAAGGCGGCGCCCTCCAAAATGCTGCTGGTCCTTCGGAAGGTTTATGTTGCTGCCGGGAAAATTCTCGTGACCCGGCGGAAAGATTAGCCGCCCCGGATCGGTGGAGTTCGCTCCCTCCCGGGTGTCGGCGCGGTTCCGCACGGGGCTCTCCGTGAGGTCATAAAGCAAATACTCTTCAGAACCCTCGGATCCGTGCAGCGGCCAGAACTTCACATAGACGATCCATCGCTCGTCTGGAGACATAGACGCCGGGTCAAAGTGGTCCACGACGGCGGCTTTGGCCACATCTACTATGGTGACGTCCGTGCCTCCGAAGTTCGCAAAGACCACCAGCCGACCGTCGGAAAGTGGGCAGACTTCGGAGATCTCGGCAATCCAGTATCCTGGCAGTGCGACAGCTGACGCGGAGTTCCCGCGGCCGATGCGTAGCACGACGTGTTCGTCGGATGGATCGATGGCAGCGGAGATATCCGGCAGGGGAGGGTTGACTTCCCCGGGAATTCCGCAGTACTCGGGGTGAGACTGAGCAATCTGCCCCCAAACCGGGCAGACCGCGCAGATCAGTATCAGAAAAGCTGGCCTCATGGTCACGTCAGTCGAAGCGCGAGGCTTGTGGGACAGACGGAAGCATGCGCCTCACGCGCCCTACTTCTTATTGGCGGGCGGCGGAGTCTTCGTTTTGTCGTCCACCACGCCTCCGTACTGGATGGTCGAGCGGCCCACAAATTTCTTATAATCCTGGTACTTCACGGTCATCCGGATGTGCACATTCTGACCGTCCTTGAAATGCAGCGTGTCGTCGGCGTGGGTATAGGTGGGAAACCAGTACTTGCCGTCGACCTGCTCGCGGTAGGTCTCGAACTTGGGGAACTGGTTGTCCGAGCTCTTCTTGATTGTGCCCACGCCCTTGCCGTAGGTCTTGCCGATCTGCAAGTCGCGGTCGTCCACCCAAATCTCGCCTTCAAAATAGCGCTTGCCCAGTACCAGCTTCTTGGGCTTCACGGAGAAGGTGTAGCAGCCAATCTCGTCCACTTTCTCGCGGCCCAGGTAATCTACCTGGTAGTCGGGAATATCGGAGGTGGTGAGCACGAACGGCTGTACGTCGCGCAGGTCCTGCTGGTCCTCGGGAGTCAGAATGATCTGATGCAGGGTCGATACCGGCGCCCACATCACCTTCTCCCCGCGCTTGCCTTCGGGCGAGAAGATGATATCGTCCCTCTCGGTCCACATTTCGCCGGTGGGATTTCCCCCGGGATCGAGCACCTCCAACTTCACCGTCTGGGTATAGGTGTAGTTGTTGCGCGCCTCGCGGAACTCGGCCTCCTTGGCGGCGAACTTCGTGATGACTTCTTCCGAATTGACGTTGTCGGCTTTGGGGTCGGCGGCCCAAACCGGCAGGCAGATGGCCGCTAGAGCGGCGGAGAGAAGAATGGCGCGCATGGGTCCCTCGATGTAGCGTCCCGGCGATCCACGCCAGTTCGATGTTGCTGGCGCCCTGGCGCCCGGACCTGTAGGCAAGCTTACCCCACTGCGGCCGGTTCGCGCCACTCCCGCCCTTGGGAGGCCGCCACGCCGCGGTGCGTAACGTAACCGTTGCAGGTGTTGACCCCCTGGCGCAGGGCCGCGAGGGCCTTGCACGCCCCCTCCAGGCCCTTGTTGGCCAACTCCAGCAGGTACGGAAAGGTGGCGTTGGTGAGAGCCATGGTCGAGGTGTGTGGGACCGCCGCCGGCATGTTCGAAACGCAGTAGTGAACCACCCCGTCGACGACGAACGTAGGGTCGGTGTGGGTGGTGGCATGGGAGGTCTCAAAACACCCGCCCTGATCGACGGCCACATCCACCACCACCGCGCCGCGCTTCATGGAGGCGATCATTCCACGGCGCACCAGCTTGGGCGCCGATGCGCCTGGAATCAGGACCGAACCGATCACCAGGTCGGCGTTTCGAACGCTCTCGGCAATGGTGTGCGAATTGGAGGCCAAGGTGACCAGACGGCCGCCGAAGATGTCGTCCAACTCGCGCAGGCGGTTCAGGTCGCGGTCGATCACGATGACGTGGGCGCCCATGCCGGCGGCCATTTTCGCGGCATTGGTTCCCACCACCCCGCCGCCTAGGATCACCACGTTGGCGGGCGCCACGCCCGGCACGCCGCCCAGCAGAATCCCGCGGCCCCCGAGAGTCCGCTGCAGATACTGAGCTCCCACCTGGACGGCCATGCGTCCCGCGACCTCGCTCATAGGGGTGAGCAGGGGCAGCGAGCCGTCGCGCTCGCGAATGGTCTCATACGCTATGCCGCTCACGCGGGCGGCCAGCAGCTTTTCGGTGAGCTCCGGCAGGGGCGCCAGGTGCAGGTAGGTGAAGAGAATGAGACCCGGCCGGAAGAGAGAATACTCGGCGGGCTGCGGCTCTTTGACCTTGATAACCAGGTCCGCCTTGCCCCATACCGCGGCGGCGCCGTCGAGAATGGCCGCGCCGGCCTCGATATACTCGCGATCGGTGATGGAACTGCCCTCGCCGGAGTGCGTTTCGACCAGCACCTCATGCCCAGCGTCGCGCAGCGCATGGACGCCGCTGGGCACCAGGCCCACACGCGTCTCGTGATCCTTGATTTCCCTGGGAACGCCAATGATCATGGCCGCCCTCCGGCCCCAGGATAACACCACAGGCATGTGGGTAGCGCTGACGGTCTTGCCGTCGGCGTCGGAAGAGAAGATGGGTCGCGGGACACGGCGTGTGGAAGCCTAAAATGGATTCTTCATGCCCGTTCCTCTAATCGATTTCCGGAATGTCACGGTGCTCCGCGGCGCGCGGGTAGCGCTTGATGAAGTCACCCTCTCCATTGCGCGGGGGGAGCACGTGGCCATCTTGGGGCCCAATGGTTCCGGCAAATCGACGCTCATCAAGCTGATTTCGCGGGAGCTTTATCCACTGGTCAAGCCGGAACCCTGTTGGTTGCGCATCCTCGGCCGCGACCGGTGGAACCTGTTCGATCTGCGCAACCGCCTGGGGATTGTTTCCAACGACTGGATGGAGATGTGCACGCGCGCCTGCTCGGGCTTCGAGATCGTGCTCTCCGGGTTCTTCGGCAGCGTGGGAATCTGGCCTAACCACGCGGTCCAGCCGGAAATGGAGCGCAAGGCGCGGGAGGTGATGGAATTGCTCGAAATCTGGCATCTGGCCGAACGCCCCACCGACGAAATGTCTTCCGGCGAGGCGCGCCGGATTCTGATCGGCCGTGCGCTGGTGCACGATCCCCAGACTCTGATCCTCGACGAGCCCACATCCAGCCTGGATTTGCACGCCACCCACGAACTGCGCGGCGCGCTGCGCAAGCTGGCGCGCGGCGGGATCGGCATCATCATGGTCACCCATCATCTGCCGGACATCATCCCCGAAATACGGCGGGTGGTGACGATCCGCGCCGGCCGCGTTCATGGCGACGGGCCCAAGAGCCGGGTTCTCAATGAATCGGCATTGGGCAGCCTGTTCGGGACGCCGGTGGAGCTGTTGGAGCGCGGGGGATATTTCCACGTGCTGTAGAGGCAGCCACGCGGCGGAGCCAATTACGGTAAACTGAGATTATTCTAGGCGGACCTATTTGAATCGGTTAGTCCTTCCCGCCATACTGGCGATGGCCATTTCGGCCAGTGCGGCGCAAGCCGAACTGGGGCAGCTCGACGCCAGCCCCACCTTGTTCACGGTGATGGCCGCGCTGAGCGTGGCCGGTTACTCGGCCGATCTCGGCTCGCCGAACAACCACCCGTTGCGCGACCAGGTGCGCTCGGAGCTGCTGCGCCGCAACCTGCCGTGCCAGCAGGCGTTGCAGGATTTCTTCGAAGCCCACCGCAAGCGCGGCCGGGGATCGGACACCGCCGAACTGGCGCAGTACGTCTCCTTCGCGCTCAGCGTGAAAGGGCCGCCCGATTTCAGCTTCCCGCAGCGCGACGTCGAAATTCCCCCCGATGCGGTTCCGCTCAAGGGTTTCAGCTCCCTGCTCGCCCGTTTCTATAAGGAAGCCAACATACCGGAGTTGTGGCGGCGATCGCAACCGGCCATCGACCAGTACATCGCGCGCTACCACGACCCGGTCTCACAGGCCGTGTTGCAGGTGACCACCTATCTGCGGCAGATAGGCAACGGGTTTAACGCGGCCCGTTTCCAGATTTTCATCGAGCTGCTGGCCGCTCCCAATCAGATTCAGACGCGCAGCTACGGAACCAACTACTTCATCGTGGTATCGCCTTCCCCGGAGCCAAGGACCTTCGACATCCGCCACGGCTACCTGCATTTCCTGCTCGATCCTCTGTCGACGATGGAGAGAGACGTGCTCGATCGCAAGCGGCCCATCGCCGATCACGCGCTACGGGCGCAGGCGCTCGACGAGGTTTTCAAAGAGGACTTTCTGCTGTTGACCACCGAATCGCTGATCAAAGCGGTGGAAGCGCGCCTGGACAAGAAGCCCGAAGGCGTCCAGCAGGCTTTCCACCAGGGCTACATCCTGGCTCCCTTTTTCGCGGAACAGTTGCCGGACTTCGAGAAGGACGGCCGGGCGATGAACTTTTATTATCCCGACATGGTGAAGGCCATCGACCTATTCAAAGAAGACAAACGCCTGACCGATCTGGAGTTCGACAAAGAACCGCCCAAGCCCGCATTGGTGCCCGTGCCTGCGCCCGCGGCTCCGCCTCCGCTGGGCGGCGCGGCCAAGACGCTGGACGACGCCGAGCAGCTCTACCTGGCGCGCGACAAGGACAAGGGCAACCTCGAGAAGGCCAAGAAGCTGTATCTTCAAGCCCTGTTGGAAACCGGCGATCCGCCCATGCAAGCGGCGGCGTACTACGGGCTGGCGCGAATCGCGCTGCTGCAAAACGATCCCGATGGGGCCGAGCAGCTTTTCCACAAGGCCCTCGACTCGAAACCGGAGCCGCAGGTGAAGGCCTGGGTGCTCGTATATCTCGGGAGATTATCTCTGGCCGCCGCGGATAGCGACCAAGCGGGCGTGTATTTTCAGCAGTCGCTCCAGGTGGATGGCGCCTCGGATATGGCGCGCAAGGCCGCCACGGAAGGATTGCGGAACAGTTCCAAGAAGTGAGCGCAACATCGAAGGAGTTTATAGGAATGAAAAGAGTAATTCTCACCGGCATCCTGGCCATGGCCGCCGGTATCGCATGCCTGGCGGGGCAGGCGCCGGGCGGAAAGCCCCCGGCGGGACCGCAGGCTAAATCGCCGGCTGAATTGAAAGCCGTCCAGGCGCTGTTGGCGGCGCAGGACCCCGACTCGGTCATCAAGACGGCCGAGGATCTGCTCACCAAGTACGCCGACACGCAGTTCAAAGACGCCGCCCTGGCGATGGAAGCCGATGCGTACCGGTCCAAGGACGATCCCATCAAGGCGCAGGTATACGCGGATCAGGCCCTGACGGCGAACCCGGCCAATATCCAGGCGAATATGACCATGGCGGAGCTCCTCATCCAGTCCACGAATGCCCTGACGTTGGACAAGACAGAAAAGCTCGCCAAGGCGGAGAAGTGCCTCACCACGGCCCAGGATACGCTGAAGAACACCACAAAGCCCAAACAGCAGATGTCCGATATGGACTGGGACGAGTTCAAGAAGGATACTTCGGCGAGCATTCACAACGATCTCGGGATGCTCGCGAGCGTCCGCAAGAACTGGGATGTGGCCGCTACCGAGTTTAAAGCCGCCATCGCCGACGCCGACCAACCGGCCTTCGAGGCGCGGCTGGCCGCGACCTACCGACAGGCGGGCAAGAACGCCGAAGCTCTTGCGCTTTGCGACAAGTTACTCGCCGATCCGATGACGGGTCTTTCGCCACAGGCGGCCGGGCAGATCAAGAGCTACGTCACCAATCTGAAGACGTCCATCACCAGCGCGAAGGCGGCGGCGCCGGCGCCCGCGCCGCAGAAGTAGACCCTGGCCCGACATGCGCGCGGAGCCGGCATCCCTGGAGTCGCGCATCGGCTATCGGTTTTCCGATCCGGTGCTGCTGCGCCGCGCGCTCACTCACAGTTCACTGGCCAATGAAATCCGCGCCGTTCCCGGCTCGGCCCCGGCATCGAGCGACAATGAGCAACTGGAATTCCTGGGCGATTCGGTGCTTGGGTTTGTGGTGGCCGAGGCTTTGGTGCGCCGCTATCCCTCGTTCCGCGAAGGCGAACTGTCGCGTCTGAAGGCCCACCTGGTGAGTGCGGTGCACCTGCATGGCGTGGCGCGCCGCCTGGACCTGGGATCATACCTGGAATTGGGGCGCAGCGAGGAAATGAGCGGCGGCCGCGCCAAGAAAACGCTGCTGGTGGATGCGCTCGAGGCCGTGATCGCCGCCGTTTGCCTGGATGGCGGCATCGATGAGGTGCGCAGCTTCGTGACCAAGCACGTGCTGGACGCTCCCTTCTCGGGCGATGAAGACTCCGGCACGGATGTCCAGCCGGCCATCACCAACTTCAAGAGCGCCCTCCAGGAACTGGCCCAATCGCGCAAGCTGCCTCAGCCGCGCTACGCCATCGTGAGGGAGAAAGGTCCGGAGCATTCGAAGACGTTTACGGTGGAGGTGCGGGCCGGCCGGGAATGGACTGGCCAGGCCGAGGGCCGCACGAAAAAAGTGGCCGCGCAGCGAGCCGCGCGAGCCGTGTACGAGCGGCTGCTGCAGGAGACCGGGGCGAGCCAGCCGGAGGACACCGGGGTTTCGGACCGGCCGGTGTAGCTGCCGGGCACGCCCGGCCCGAGCCCTCCTCCACGCACGCCGCGTGTCAACCGCAGAGGCAAACCTTATCGCCGGTGGTTGCCAGGCTTCCCGCCAGGTATTGGCCGATGGCCTCGTCGATGGTGTGCTTGCCGGCCGCCACGATCGGCAGGATGCCATGAGCCGTCAGCGCATCCCAGGCGCCCTGTCCGATGCCGCCGCAGATCACGCCTTGGCAGCCTTCCAGCATCTCGACGAAGGACTTGTGATTGCCGCACGGGCCGTTCTCGCGGTGGCGAACCACGCGGGAGACGACCTTTCCCTCGGCCACCTCCATGACGACGAAAGAGGCGCTGCGCGCGAGGTGTTCGCCGACCGAAAGGCCGTCGGCGGTGGCTACCGCAATTCTGGAGTGCATGGGTTACTTCTATTCTAGACTTTGACGCGGGGGCGCGCTGGCGCGCGTCTTCGCGTCAAAGTAGTGGTTCGCTTTCGCGCGATATAATTCTCCCATGCCGCAAACCCGCCGCTCCGTCTGCGCCCTGGACTGTCCGGACACCTGCGCGCTGGTGGTGACCGTGGAAAACGGGCGTGGGGTGAAGTTGCGCGGCGACCCGTCGCACCCGGTGACCCGCGGGTTCCTGTGCGGCAAAGTGGCGCAGTACCTGGAGCGCGAGTACTCGCCGGCGCGGCTGCTCTATCCGGCGCGGCGCACGGGAGCCAAAGGCGAAGGCCGCTTCGAGCGTATCTCATGGGATGAGGCGCTCGATACCATTGCCGCGCGCCTAAAGGCGGTCGCCCATGAGTTTGGGCCCGAAGCCATTCTGCCTTACAGTTACGCGGGAACCATGGGGCTGCTCAACGGGAGCGGCATGGACCACCGGTTCTTCCACCGGCTGGGCGCTTCGCGGCTCGACCGCACCATCTGCTCGACGGCGGGCATGGCGGGACTCACCCAGGCGCTGGGCGTGCGCTATGCTCCCGAGCCGGAGCAAATCCGCCACTCACGGCTGATCCTGGCCTGGGGCGCGAACATCCTGGGTACGAACGTGCACCTGTGGCCTTTCATCGTGGAAGCGCGGCGGCAGGGGGCCAGATTTTACGCGATCGACCCGCGCCGCAACCGGACCACCGCCGCCGCCGACCGGCATTACGCGATCAACCCGGGCAGCGACACGGCCCTGGCGCTGGCCATGATGCACGTCATCATCGGCGAGAGCCTGTACGACGCGGATTATGTGGCCCGTCATACCGAAGGGTTCGATGGTCTTCGCGAGCGCGTGCGTGAATGGACGCCGCAGCAGGCCGCGGATCTGACCGGACTGGAAGCGCAGGAGATCGCCTTTTTGGCGCGCGAATACGCCACCACGCGGCCGGCCATGATCCGGCTCAATTACGGAATCCAGCGCAGCGAACGCGGCGCCATGGCGGTGCGCGCGGCGGCCCTGCTGCCGGCGCTCACGGGCTCGTGGAAAGACGTGGGCGGCGGGCTTCTGCTTTCCACTTCGCAGGCTTTCCGACTGAATCGCGCCGGCCTGGAGCGCGCCGACCTGCAACAGAAAGCGCTGGGGCGCGAGGCGCGGCTGGTCAACATGTCCCAGTTGGGGTCCGCGCTCAACACCCTGGATGGCCCGCGCGTGATGGCGCTGGTGGTGTACAACTCCAACCCGGCGGCCATCGCGCCCGATCAGAACGCGGTGATCCGGGGATTTTGGCGGGACGACCTGTTCACGGTGGCGCTGGAGCAGTTTCAAAACGACACCGCGGATTACGCCGATATCCTGCTGCCCGCTACCACCTTTCTGGAGCACACGGACCTCTACCTGGCTTACGGGCATTACTATTTGCAGCTTGCCAGGCCGGCGCTGGCCGCTCCGGGCGAGGCAAAATCGAACGTGGAGGTTTTCCGGCTGCTGGCCGAGCGCATGGGATTCGACGACCCCTGCCTGCGGGAGACGGAGGACGATATGATCCGCACGCTGATCGATTCGCCGCACCCGTTCCTGGCGGGCATCACGCTGGAAGAGCTGGAGCGCGAGCGGTCCGTGCGGCTTAGGCTGCCCGAGCCCTTCCTGCCGTTCGCCGAGGGCGGATTTGGAACGAGGGACGGCAAGTGCCATTTCGACGCCGAGTCGCTCGATTACACGCCGCCCGTGGAATCCAGGCTGGGCGATGCGGAGCTGCGCGCGAAGTACCCGCTGGAGCTGATTTCGCCCAAAAACGACGACAGCATGAACTCCACCTTCGGCATGCGCGATGCGGTGGACGCGCAGACCGCCGTTATGCAGCTTAATGCCGCTGACGCCGCGCCGCGCGGCGTCCGCACGGGCGACCGGGTGCGCGTTTTCAATGCGCGCGGGGAGTGTGTTCTGACGGCGAAAGTGGACGATGCGACGCGGCCGGGAGTGGTCTGCGCGCCCTCGGTGCGATGGCCCAGGCGTTCGCCGAACGGACGCAACGGAAACGCCCTGACCTCCGAGCGCCTGACTGACGCCGGCGGAGGACCGACGTTCTATAGTTGCCTGGTCGAGGTGGAGAGAGTGGGGGATTGAGCGCGGTTGCGTGGGGCGGGTTTTGACTCTTAGGGCCTGTCCGGAAACAGCCGTTTCGACCGCCGACAACCGCTCCCTGACGGTCGCGGATCAATAACAGTCTGGCGAGCCGCGACCGTGAGGGACCGGTTGGAATGGTTTTTTCACGACATGCCCTTCGGCTCCCGGCGTTCGTTCCGTTCGTGCTGAGTGCCATCAAGGCCTCTTTCGTGGGTACCGGAACTGGACCTCGCCTCGCAGCAAAAGAAAGAGCAGCGCGGCTACAACGGTGGGCAACCATAGGCTGAGATCAGAGAAGTCAGTTCCGGCACTGCGTTTTGCTGTAGCGAAGACGGAAAGCGCTCCTATCGACATCATTGGCGATCTGGAGTGCAATCTTTCTCTTCGGCTTGTCCCACAGTATGGCCACACGCCGCCGGGCGTTACCATATCGCTGACCCATGTTCGACTGTCTCGGTGAACTCGGCCCTACGGGCCGTATCCTCGATATCGGCTCTTCCGGCGGCAGCTTTCCGGGCGCGGAGATTCGTTGTTCCGTGGTGGCGATGGATGAAGACCGCGGCGCGTTCGAGGGGCCAGAGCTGCCCGCATCCGAGAGACGCTGGCGCGTGCTGGGACAGGCCGAGCGGCTGCCGGTCGTTTCGGCCAGCATCGATATCGTGGTATGCAGTCACTCGCTCGAACACTTCGCGGAATTGGGACGGGCGCTCGATGAAATCGGACGCGTCCTGAAACCAAGTGGGCGTTTCTTTGTTTCGGTTCCCAACGGCTACGGGTTGTGCGACGGGTTATACCGCTGGATTTATGAAGGGGGCGGTCACGTCAATCGATTCCGGCGGGACGAGCTTGTCCGCCAGATCGAATCGCGGGCCGGAGTGCGTCTGGCGGAGTGGAAGAAGCTGTATTCCTCGTTCGCTTATCTGCACAGCGGCCGGCGGGTAGGCAGGCTTCCTCTGCCCGACCTTCCCGCGCGTCTCAAGAAGACGGCGCGGCTGCCTCGCGTGGTCGCGGCCGCCGCGCACCACGGCCTCTACGTGGGAACGCGGCTGCTCGACCGGGCGTTGGGGACCGGGATGGCGCTCTACGGCTGGGCGTTTTGGTTCGACCGCGGCGCGGGGCCGGCCATCGAGCTTCCCTCCGATATCAATGTGTGCATGTACTGCGGCGCGGGCCATCCGCCCGGATCGGCTCAGCGCCCGGGGCGGCTGGCCTGGATCTGCGCCACGTGCCAGGCGCGGAACCGGTTCTGGTTCTCGCGCTGAAGCCGGACCGCTCCCTGACGGTCGCGGCTCGCCAATGCTAGCGAGCGGATTGTCAGGGAGCGGTCTGACCCGGGCGCGCGCCTGCCGTGTTAAGATTGCCGGTACGCCATGAACTCCGCACCGCCCCGGCGTGTGATGCGAAGGCTTCGCATGCCGATCCTGCTGGCCGTCGTAATGATCGGGTTTTTCTGGAAGCTGACGCTCACGCGGCAGTTTGAGTGGACAGCGGGACCCGACATCGCCGGGCAAGTTCTACCCTGGTTTCAGGTCCAGGCGCGCGAGTGGCATGCCGGCCACTTTCCACTGTGGGACCCTTACCTCTGGGCGGGGCAGCCGCTGCTCGGCCAGATTCAGCCGGGAGCGGCCTATCCGCTGAACTGGCTGCTCTGCCTGCTGCCCCTGAAAGACGGCCATTTGAGCGTGACGGCCCTCAACTGGTACTTCGTCTTTATCCACATCATGGGGGCCTGGTTCTGCTATCTGCTGTGCCGCAATCTGGGCCGTTCCCGCGGCGGGTCGGTGGCCGCCGGACTGATCTTCAGCCTTTCGGGATTCATGGGCAGTCTGGTGTGGCCGCAGATGCTTAACGGAGCGGTTTGGGTTCCCCTGGTGTTCCTGTTTCTGCTGCGCGCGGCTAACGGCGGTTCCAGGCTGCCCAATGCGGCGCTGTCCGGCATGTTTCTGGGTATCGCGTGGCTGAGCGGACACCACCAGGTCCCGATGTATACAGTTCTAGCCTCGGCCGCCGCCTGGACGTGCGTGGTGGTGAGGGCGAAGCACAAAGTCCGCCTGGCGGCGGCGGCCTTGGCCAGTTACGGGATCATGGCTTTGGTGGGAGCGCTGCAGATTCTTCCGGCCATCGAGTATGGACGCCTGGCGCGGCGCTGGGCGGGCGCGCCGGAACCGCTCGAGTGGGGTCAGGCGGTGCCTTATTCGGTGCATGCGCATTACGGTATCTCGCCATCCAGCCTGTTTGCGACCGTGTTTCCGGGCGTTTTCCATCATTTCGATCCTTTCGTGGGAGTGGCGGCCCTGGCCCTGGCCCTCATGGCGCTGGCGATAGGTTGGCGCGACTGGCGGCTGCGCCTGTTCGGAGCGATCGGTCTGGGAGCGATGGTCTACGCGCTGGGCGCCCACAGCGTGTTTCAGGGAGCGCTCTACGCCCTCGCGCCGGGCCTGGACAAAGCGCGCACCCCTTCCGCCATAGTGTTTCTCTTTCAGCTTGCCGTCGCGGTACTGGCGGCGTTCGGGGTGGATCAGCTATGCGCCGCGCCGCCCTCGCCCTGGGTGCGGCGCGCGGCGCTGGCCACCCTGTCTTTCGGCGCGCTGACGCTGGCCATGTGCCAGGCCGTTATGTTCGCCAACAAGCTGGAGTTCCCGGCCGACGACCGGGTGGTTCTCACGGGCTTGGTCGCGGTCGCGATGGCTGCCCTACTGTATCTGTGCTGGCGTGGCGCGTTGACCCACGGGCAAGCCGGCGTGCTCGTCGCGCTGGCATTGCTGCTGGAATTCGGAAGCTACGGGCAGAACCTCGCCGCAGACCGCCTGGACAAGGGCAGAATGGAGTTACTCGAGAGCCTCCGCGCCAACGCCGATATCGCGGCGTTCCTGCGCGCCCAACCGGGATTTCAGCGGGCCGAGGTTCCAGGCGACGCCTTCAATGCCAATTGGGGCGCATGGCACGGAGTCGAGATGCACGGCGGTTACCTGGCGGCTGTGACGCTCAATGTGCTCGACTCCGAGTTTCACAGCCTGGAGGGGCGCAAGTTGTATGGCGTAGGCTGGGTGATCGCCAAAACTCCCCCGAGCGATACGGCCGAGGAGGTGTTCGCCGGATCGAGCGGATATAAAGTCTATCGGCGCGCAGACGCGTTCCCGCGGGCGTGGTCGGTCCACGAACTGGTACAGGTCCGCGACCGCGCCGCCGGCAACGCCGCACTGGCCACGGCATGGCTCGGCAAAGCCTACCTTTTGCAACCGCCTCCCGCGGTGGAAACGTGCGGCGGAACCGACCGGGTCGAGCTTGTGGAGCACGCGGCCGGCCGCCTGGCGATTCGGGCCGACATGGCGTGCGCGGGAATGGTGGTTCTCTCCGACACGTTCTATCCCGGCTGGCGGGCGCGGGTGGACAATGCGCCCGTCTCTATCTTCGAAGTCGACGGCGCCATGCGCGGCGTGTTGGTTCCGCGCGGTTCCCACGCCATCACCATGCGCTATCGGCCGGCAAGCGTGATATTGGGCGGCGCGTTATCGCTCTGTGGCGTTCTGTTGACCGCGCTGATAGCGGCGTTCTCACGCTCCCTCGGTTCTGGTTCTCGCACCGAGCGGCTCCCCCACGCGAGTCAGCAACCGGCGTCGGCCGCCAGCGCCAGCGCGCCCAGCACGCCCGAGCGGCTCCCCAGGCCCGGCGGGACTACGTAGGTATCCATCTCATCGAGCAGCGCGCGCGCCTGAACGTAGCCGTTGAGGATGCGGCCCAGCTCGGCTCGCACCAGCGGAAACAATTGCGCCTGCTGAAACACGCCGCCGCCGATAATGATCCGCCGGGGCGACAACGTGCACACCCAGTTCGCCAGGCCCAGGCCGATGTAGCGCGCTTCGAGCGCCCAGGCGGGATGGTCCGCGGGTAACTCCTGGGCGGGTTTCCCCCAGCGCGCTTCGATGGCCGGGCCGGATGCCAGCCCTTCCAGACAATCCCCGTGGAACGGGCAGCCGCCGGGGTAGGGATCTCGAGAAAGATCGTGGGGGATGCGGATGTGGCCCATCTCGGGGTGCGTCAGCCCATGCACTACCGCGCCGTTGGCCACAGCGCCGCCGCCGATCCCGGTTCCGACGGTCAGATAGAGGAAGTCGGAGAGCCCCCGCGCGGCGCCCCATCGCGCTTCCCCCACCGCCGCGGCGTTGACATCGGTATCGATTTTCACCGGCGCGCCCAACGCCCGCGCGACCGCGCCCGCCAGGTCGAACTGGCGCCAGCCCTGCTTGGGAGTGGATGTGATGTACCCGAAAGTAGGCGAATCCGGGTTGAGGTCGACGGGGCCAAACGACCCTATGCCCACGGCCTTCAACTGCGCGCCTTGAAAGAAACCGGCCACGCTCTCCACGGTGGCTGGCGGAGAAAGGGTCGAAAACGAAGCCGTCGCCAGGTCCTGGGGGCCGGTCCCCACGCCGCAAACGAACTTGGTTCCACCGGCTTCAATGCATCCGTAGACGTCCATGCCCTTCAACCTCAGCCTTCCGCGCAACCTCCGCCAACGCCTTCAAGGGGCGCCGCCCGGTTTATGGAGCTTTCCCGACATCCTCCGGGCGGCCAACAGGCCCTGCAATCTGGGTGTACACCTGCCGGCGAAATGGAGGCAGCCACGCGGCGTATCGAACCGGCTTGAAGCGCGTATCCTGCAGGCCTTCCAGGCGCGAGTACGCGACAAAGTAAAGGGGATCGATGCTCGGAGTGAAGTCCCAGAACCAGTATCCAGGATCAACCGGATACGTCCGGCCGGCATTTGTCCCGGCATGGACTGAGCCGGTCTGTTCGGCCTGGGTCCAGCCATCGTACTCCAGGCCCGCCGTGATCCGGGTTCTTGGGATTCCCGCGGCAGTCAGCGCCGAGGCCGCCTGGAGTCTGGCGCGGCCGGCCGCCAGATGGTCGTGAGTTGTGGCTACGCCATACCATGCAAGGACTCCGACGACGGCCCAGACGGCCGAGGGCAGGGGTTTACGGATTTCATGCTGGTAATGCCATAACGACGGGATAACCAGAGCCGGCAATAGCACGATGAGATATCGGTCGAAAAGGTATCCATCCACAACCGCGCGGTAAGAAATGGCCAGCGTGTAAACAAGACACGGAGGAATAGCCAACAGCGCAAACCGCCTTAGAGAGTTGGAACTGGCCTGGGGCTGGGAGGATACGCGCGCCAAACGCGCCTCGCGCGCGCGGTAAACGCGGTCCAACATCGCCGCGGCCGCGAACCCGGCGCAGACGAATATCGCCAATCCCAGCGCCGTGCGGACCGCCGCGGTGAGGATCTCGGGTTTGTCGCCCAGCGCCTCCGTTCCAGTGTCGAGAATCCCGTACGCGGTCACGATGTTGCCCAGAAGCAGATCATCTTGGAACCACCAGAGCAGGGCGCCCAGCAGGACGCCCGAAACGAGCAGCCCGCCCAGCAGTCCGGCGGCAGCCGGCGAAACCTCCCAGTTGCGGAAGATTCGCATCCGGTCCCCGAATTGCTCCCGCAGCCGCTTTCGCCAACCCGTCAAGTGAATCGCCAGGATCGGCAGAACTAACAACAGGCAGCCGACGGCGATTTGGAGGAACGATTCCACCGTGTTCTTCAGAAAATCCAGCGGCGGCGTACTATCGCTCGGACCGCCCGCCGCATTCGGCTGTGCATGAAACCAGCGGAGGCAAAGCGCCATCGCCAGAGCCGATGCGCACCAGAGCCCGGCTGCCACGGCGAGGGTGGCGCGCTCGCCGCGGCGAACCCATGCCACGGTGGGCAGAGCCGTCACCGGCACGATCCAGACCACCTGGCGCACCGTCCCCCCAGCCACGCCCAAAGCCGCGGCGGCTGCGAGCCATGCGCATGCCCGCGCCACGGTCCCCGCGCGCAACGCCAGAGCCGCGCAGTATAAGCTCGCCAGCCAAAAAAAGAGCCCCGGAACGTCGGTCATGAAGGAAGCCGCCAGGGGAATGAACACGGGCGACAGCGTGACGACCGCCGCTCCGAACAGGGCGAACCGCGGGTCCAGCCCGGCATACCGGCCCAGGCGGTACAGCAGAACCCCGCAGCCGGCGGCCAGTGGCAGCGTCGAAAGCCGCACCAGCGTGAACGAAAAACCGAACACCCTGATCAGCAGGCCGGCCCACATGGCCTGTACGCCGACCATCGGGCCGGCCCAGAAGGTGTAGGAGAGATGCCCCGTGGTGGCGAACGCGCGCGCCGTCCAGGTATACGACCAGTCGTCGTTGAACCCCATCTCGAGAATCGGCATGGAGCCCAGAACGCAAGCCACCACCAGCATGGCGCAGAGGACGGAATAGAGCCGGTCCGTTCTTACTTCAACCCCCTGACCCGCGTGGCGAGCCGGCCGTCCTCGATAAGCACGCAATCCCAAACATCGATTCTATCCCGGAAGGCCAGGGCCGGCCGTGAATCGGCGATTCGCCGCGCCGCTTCAAACAACCCTGTCAATGCTCGGCTACTCCCTTCGCCTGTACACCGCCAGGCAATTCTCGGCTTGCGGCGTGTAGGCCCCGGACGCCGCGGCGGCGTCCCAACGATACTCGGTGCGCTGCTCGGAGATCATGTCGGCCACTCCCACCCGCTGGTAGCGGGCGCGGTAGGAATCCCACCAATCGAAGAGGCGGGTGGGCGAATCGTCGTCGCTCATCCAGGTGGTGGCCACGTTCACCATTACGACATATTCCGGACGCGCCGCTTCGATTTCGCCGATCATTTCGTTTTGCATATGCAGCGCGAACGGCTGCGCTTCCATCAGCGGATAGCCGTAAATGTAGCCTGTGGCGGAGCGCCTCCGGGCGTAAAAGTAAATCTCCGGCTCGGAGCCCAGCACGGCGATGCGCGCATCCGGCGCGGAGCGACCGCGGATGTAGCCGGCCACCGCGACGGCTTCCGGGAAGGGGCTCATGCCGTACATCTCGCGGCTCGATTCCACCGGCGTCATGTGGAAGAAGAAATCGCGCTGGGAATAGAGCGACCAGGCCAGCGCCGCGGCGAGGATGCAGTACGGAAGGGCCGGCTTGGCCATCTTCGCGAGGAACTCGAATCCGGCGCCGGCCAGCAGGCACACGGCGGGCAGCGCCAGGATGAAGTAGTGCTCGCGGAAATAGAGGCCCGGACACATGGCGGCGCAGGAAAACAGCAGGAACGCGGTGAGGAACGGCGCGTGGCGGCGGAAATCCTCGCGCAGCCAGGCGAGCGCAAACCCCGCGGCCGCCAGCAGCCAGATGGTCAGGTTGGGCTTCACGATGGGCGCGAAGCTGTCCCAAAAGTTCTCCATTCCATCCGCGAGCGAGACCTGCGAAACGTAAGCGCGTGCATAATCGAAGGTCCAGAACCAGAACTTGTGGAACACGCCGGCCCGCCAAAGGATGAGGCAGGTGAAGGCGAAAGGCAGAGCGGCCCCAACCAGGAATACCAGCATCGGCCGAACCCTCCGGCGCAAGGAAACGCCGGCCTGGGTGCGCGAAAACGCCTGGCTCGCCAACGTGGCCGCTCCAAAGGCCCCCAGGAAAACGCCGTGCTGCTTCATGATGAACCCCACGCCGTACAGCGCGCCGCTCCAGAAGAAAAGTCCCGGCGTCACGGTTGCGTGGTTCCCGCCGGCTGTAGGGGCCGGGCATGCCCGGCCCGAAGCGTCGAGGGACAAATCGGACAGTTGCGGCTCCAGCCGGCCGGATTCCAGGCCCCGCAGCAACAGCAGAGTCGCCGCTAGCGCGGGCAAAACCACGAAATGCGTGGCGTGCGCGGAGGTCCCCAGGATATCGGGGCACGTGGATAGCAGTGCGTAGCACGCGCCGGCGGCCAAGCCCGCCTCCGATGAGAAGAGCCGGCGGCCCAGCAGGAAAAGGAACAGCACCGCGCCGCCAACCACCAGCAACATTCCTAAATGGATGCCGTTGGCGCTTTGCCCGAAAACCGCCATGAGCGCGGCGTAAGCGGCGTAGGTCCCCGGCAGCTTCATGTTGTAGGCCGCCTGATAGGGAGGGATTCCGTGCAAGATGAGCTGGCCGGCGTAGGCGTACTCGCCCTCATCGCGTTCGAGCGGCGCGCCCGCAAGGCGCACGCGAATGAAAGCCACCGCGGCGAAAACCAGAACTGCTATTATGAGGGCCGCCCACGGTCTGGACACTCGGCGTATGCTTTCCAAATGGCTTCCTGTAGGGTGAATTCCTGACTCCCCCTGCTACGAGTGGTGCTTAGATTCCCGATTCAGTATTTCGGGTACGGAATTCAGTATACCCCTAAAACAAAGTATCTAAACCTTTTACGCCGCTTGTGCCGCCTGGCGTAACCGGAAATTGGATACCGGTTGTCCTATTTTATGGCAAACTACTGTGATATTGGCATTTACAGATATGTATCTCTGGTAACATAATTGCCATATAACCCAATCTGCCCGTCGCAGATTGCGCAGCGTCCTCGGGAGAACCTGGACCCTGGAAATAGGGTGAGCTCCGGGTGCAAACCCGGAACCGAAAGGGAGAATGAACGTGAAGCAAAAATGGACATTTTTATTTAAGAGCCTGTGCTTGTGTGGCTTGCTGTTAGTCCTTGCAGTTGCGGCACTGGCGCAAAGGGAAACCGGCCAGATCACCGGCACAGTCCGCGATCCAAGCGGCGCCGTCGTCGCCTCCGCGAAGGTCACGGTCAAATCGGCCACCACCGGCCTGACGAGGGATGCCGCCACGAATGGCGCGGGCGTCTATACCGTTCCCAGCCTTCCGCCCGGCGCGTACGACGTTACCATCGAGGCGACCGGTTTCCAGAAATTCGTCCAGCGGGTGGATGTGGCTGTTGGATCCGTGAACGAGATCCC
>Ga0181520_10001076_pt1 | contig 57205 bp, 67 predicted proteins | sample PEATcosm2014_Bin_29_FD_132451 | JGI IMG/M metagenome (GOLD analysis project Ga0181520, IMG submission 132451) | Peatland microbial communities from MTU Mesocosm Facility, Houghton, MI, USA - PEATcosm2014_Bin02_30_metaG | ecosystem: Environmental > Terrestrial > Soil > Wetlands > Peat | place... | reverse complement strand
CCTTTTCTGCGCCCCGCGTTTCCCACATATTTGCACCACAACCACAACAACCGCCTGTTTTTACTGCAAAAGTGAAAAGACTCAAAAAACCTCTTGCATTATTCGCGGCTAGAGCCCCCCCCCCGTTAATTTTTTGTTAATATTCAAACTTAGCCATTATATTGTCTTGCACGGGCGTATCCATTCGGATACAATGGTGCATGTTCACTTTGATTCAGTCATCTGTTTTTGACGCATGGCTTTCGGCGCTGACTGATCTGAAGGCAAAAGCCAGAATTCTTGCCCGTTTGCGCAGCGCGATGCTTGGGAATTTTGGCGATTGTAAGCCGGTCGGCGAGGGCGTTTCCGAGATGCGAATTCATGTTGGCGCAGGGTATCGCGTTTATTATATGCGCACAGGAACAACAGTTTATGTTTTGCTGACAGGCGGCAACAAATCTTCGCAGAAGAAAGACATCGCACAGGCGAAAAAGATGGCTCATGAGTTTAAGGAGGCAAAACGATGAAAAAGGCAAAAGCTACAAAAACGACTTACGCAACATTTGACGCGTCGGCTTATCTCGATAACGACGCCGTCATTGCCGAATATCTTTCAGCGGCGGTGGAAGACCCCAATCCCGACGTGTTTATCGCCGCCCTTGGCGATGTAGCCAAAGCGCGGGGTATGGCACAGATCGCTAAAGGCGCAGGGCTTGGGCGTGAGAGCCTCTACAAAGCTCTTAGCACAGGGGCACATCCTCGCTATGAAACTGTCAGCGCAGTTCTGGGCGCACTCGGCGTAAAATTCTCCGTTGCGCAGATTGCGGGATAATGTTTACAAAAGTTTAAGTTTGACCTCCCATCGGTGCCCAGATTTACTATCCTTGGTCCACCAATTCTTTCCGCTGCATTTCTTAAAGATGCTCGCCGGAGCCTGCCCCGTGCTCCGACACGGGGCTCGCGGGGGCATTGTTGAGGTCGAAGGTTTAGATCCCGATCAGGTCCACCACCCTACGCTGCTTCGCAGCTTCGGGTGGCGCGCCACCCATAGCCTCTTGGCGTAGGGTGGCAGTCCCAACTCTCCTTAGTTTTCGCGCCGACTTTTAAATAACCCCTTACGTATGATAGTCGGCGTTGATTTTGACGTAGTCGTAAGAGAAATCGCACGTCCAGACAGTCGCGCTTTTCTTCGCCTTCTGATGAAAATCGACGGCGATTTCGACTTTCTTCGCCTTCATTTTTTCGGATAGCGCGGCGGCGTCGAACTTAACGCCGACGCCTTTTTTGCAAACCGAAACTCCGGCCAGCGATATGTCGATTTTGGACGGATCGAAAGCAAGCCCGCTTCTTCCGGCGGCCGCTATGATGCGCCCCCAGTTGGGATCGTTTCCGTAGAGCGCCGTTTTGACGAGCGGGGAATTCGCAATCGTCTTGGCCGCTTTTTGCGGATCACTTATGTTTTTCACCGTGATTTCGACGAGCTTCGTCGCGCCCTCCCCGTCGCGCGCGATTTCCTTTGCGAGAAAAAGGCAAACGGCGTGCAAGGCGTTCCTGAATTTTCCGGCGTCGGCGCTTGAGGCGTTCGTTATGGGCTTGTTGCCCGCCAATCCGTTCGCGAGGATAAGGCACATATCGTTCGTGCTTGTGTCTCCGTCGACCGTAATGGCGTTGAACGTCGTTTTCACGGCGTCGCGCAAAAGCCGCCTTAAAACGGCGGCCGAAATGGCCGCATCCGACGTGATGAACGAAAGCATCGTCGCCATGTTCGGCTCGATCATGCCAGCGCCTTTGGCGACGGCGCCGAGACGAACCGCTTTTCCGCCGATTGCGATTTCGACCGCAATTTGTTTTGCGAAAGTGTCCGTCGTCATAATGGCTTGGGCCACGTCGTCGCCGTTGCCCCCGTGAAGCGCGGCTGCCGCCAGTTTAATTCCTTGCGCGACTTTTTCTATCGGCAACGGCTGGCCGATGACGCCCGTGCTCGCGTTCAAAACGTGCTTCGGCAAAACGCCGATATGCTTGGCCGCGAGGCCGATCATTTTTCGCGCGTCCCTGAGGCCGCGTTTTCCGTTGCAGGCGTTCGCGTTTCCCGCGTTCGCGACTATCGCCCGAGCAACGCCGCTTTTGATGTTTTTCTGGTTGCACAGCACGCAGGCCGCTTTGACGACGTTCGTCGTAAAGACTCCGGCGGCGCTGGCTTTAGTTTCGGACACGATCAGCGCAAGATCGTTTCTTCCGGCTATCTTTTTAAGGCCGCAACGGACTCCGGCGGCTTTAAAGCCGCGCGGCGCGAGAATGCCGCCTTGAATGATTTTGATGCTCTTTTTCACGTTTTTCCTCTGCTTTTACCAAAATCGCTGCATGATTCCATTTAAATACTTTTTCTTCCAATCCGCCCGCATACGCAACGATAATTTTCGTAAGCCTCTCTGGCTTGGCGCGAGGACGCTCGCCCGCGCGTGTGAGTCTACTTGAATTATTATCAAGATAGACTACATCAGAAGAGCGTTCCTTTTTGAAAGTTCGTTCATGTTGTCTCCAGACAGTCCCTTGTTTCAGACATCCGGCGGATGCGCGCCGATGCTTCTTGGCAAAGCCGCCATAGGATTTAAGGGAACGATCAAGGCCGTGGACGCATCGAGCTGCGCCGCGCACGGCCTTTCGCCCGCCGAAATCGAGCGCCGGTTGGCGGAAATGGGGTTTACCATAGGCTCCACAGTCGAGATCAGGCACGAAGGTTTCTGGCGGCGCGATCCCATCGCCGTAAAAGTCAACGATACGACGATAGCCTTGCGCCGCCGCGTGGCAAATGCCATTCATGTGTGCCCTTTGCAACAGAATGAGCCGGATTGCCACAAAACATGAATGAAGGAAGTTCCCGGGAACAGGCAACGCGCGTCGCGCTGGTCGGAAATCCGAACTGCGGCAAAACCGCTCTTTTCAACGCCCTGACCGGAAGCCGCCAAAAGGTCGCCAATTACCCGGGCGTGACCGTCGAACGCAAGGAAGGAAATTTTGTGACCCCGAAGGGGCGTTTCATCCGGATTCTCGATTTGCCCGGAACCTATTCCCTGCGCGCCCGCAGCCCCGACGAGGAAATCACCCGCGACGTCGTTTTGGGCAAAATCGCGGGCGAGGAAATTCCGGATATTATTCTTTGTATTGCCGATTCCACCAATTTGCGGCTTGCCGTTCGCCTTGCGCTCGAAGTGCACCGGACAGGCCGCCCGATGGCGCTTGTGTTGAATATGTTCGATATCGCCAAGCATCGCGGCATCGACATCGATCTTGCCCGCTTGTCCGATGAATTGAAGATTCCGGTCGTCACGTCCATCGCCGTGCGGCGCGGAGGCATCGACGGGCTTCTCGGGTTGCTCGACGGCCAGATAGCGCTGCCGCCTCAAGCTTCGACACCATGCGATTGGACCCCTCCCGACCGCGACGACATCACCGCGCTGCAACGCGAAGCCGACCGCATCATCGCCGCTTCGGTCAAGCCCCCCGCCATGCCGCATACCGTAACCGCCCGCATGGACGCGGTTCTTTTGCATCCCGTTTGGGGCATTTTAATTTTGCTTGGCGTTTTGTTCGTGATGTTTCAAGCGGTTTTCACCTGGTCGGAACCGCCGATGAACGCCATCAAATCCGGATTCGATTTTCTCGGCGCCGAGGCGGGACGGTTCCTTCCCGCCGGATTGTTCCGCAGCTTTGTCTGCGACGGATTGATCGCGGGCGTGGGCGCGGTGATCGTTTTCCTTCCGCAAATTTTGATTTTGTTCTTCTTCATCCTTTTGCTGGAAGACTTCGGCTATATGGCGCGCGCGGCTTTTCTCATGGATAAAATCATGGGCGGAGCCGGATTGCACGGACGCGCTTTTATCCCGCTTCTCTCCAGCTTCGCGTGCGCCATTCCCGCCATTATGGCGACCCGCGTCATCGACAATAAGCGCGACAGGCTGGCGACTATTCTCATAGCGCCGTTGATGACATGTTCGGCGCGCATTCCCGTTTATACGCTGATTATTTCCGCTTTCATTCCCGCAAGGCAGGTTTGGGGCGGCCTGCAGCTTCAGGGCTTGGTGATGTTCTGCCTTTACGCTTTGGGGATTTTGAGCGCGCTCGGCGTTTCGTTCGCGCTCCGGCGCGTGTTCTGGCGGGATGTTCCGTCGGAACCTTTCCTTCTGGAACTTCCCGATTACAAAAAGCCGGATGCGCGAAGCGTTTTGCTTGGCTTGTTGCAGCGCGCGAAGATTTTCCTGAGCCGCGCCGGAACCACGATCGCGGCGATGATGATGGTGATCTGGTTTTTGGCTTCGTTCCCCGAAGCGCCGAAGAACGCGACGGAACCCGCCATCGATTACAGCCTTGCGGCCAGCATCGGAAAAGCCATGGAGCCCGTTTTCGCGCCTATTGGGTTTAACTGGCAGATCAACGTCGCGCTTATTCCGGGCATGGCTGCGCGCGAAGTGGCCGTCGCCGCGTTCGGAACCGTTTATTCCATCGAGGACGAGGATAACGGAACGGAAGTCCGGCTTAGCCAAACGCTGGCGCATCAATGGAGCCTCGCGACCGCGCTGGCCTTGCTTGCGTGGTACGTGTTCGCGCCGCAATGCGCCTCGACTCTCATCACGATACGCAAGGAAACGGGATCGTCGAAATGGATGTTCTTTTCATTCGGTTACATGATCGCGCTTGCCTATATCGCCGCGTTCATCACGTATCATGCGGCTTTGGCTTTGGGGGCTTGAGCGCCCCATAAAAAAACACGCCCGCTTTCGCGGGCGTGCTCAAATGATCAAGATAACGGGAACTTTTTAAATCTGGCTATGCGCCTTTCTGTACATGGAAAAACCGGCCAGCGCAATCAATCCCGAAGCAAAGAACAGGAACGCGGGAGGAAGAGGAGCCACAACAGCGGCGATAGTCAAAGTCGCCGTTCCGCATTGGCACCCTTGCGTAACGACCAGATTGATGAGTTCGGTCATGGTGTAGTAAAAATATTCGGGCGCCGAGGTTAAATTCTTGATCACGTACGACTCTGTCCACGTGGTCCCGCTGATGTTCGAGGTTAACATGACCGGCGTCGTCGCTGCGGTCGGAGCAGACGTAAAGGACGTGCTTAGATCTGCCGTCGCAGAGGAAGTAGCCGTGTTGACATTCGTATCCGTGAGCGTGATCGAAAGCTGCGTATCGGCCCCTAATTCACCGGGAATAGTGATCGGAAAAGTAAGAGGGGATCCGGATAAGGTATAATCATTGATGAGATAAGCTCCAGGTTCGATGACCTGCGCATTTGCCAAACCGGTCATCGAAAAAACCGCGACCGCGGCCAACAAAAGAATCTTGAACATTTGAATCTCCCAAAAGTTGAAAAACAAAAACAGAAACGCGTCTTCAAAAAACAAATCGAACACGGAATGAAGAATCGCCTCTTGGGTTATTTTCTAGCAGAGAAACTATTTGGCGGCAAGAAATAATGTATAGTAATTAGGACGTTAACCATGTTTTACGCGGAGGACTTTTAATCCGGGCATTTTAACCAAAAGGATGCTTGGAATCCAAGTTGTTAGAACTTTTCCCCTACCTGCAGGCAAAAAAATATGCCCGCTTTCGCGGGCATATTGAGAAGATCGAGTATAAAAACCCGTTAGATTTGTCTTCCGGCCTTCTTAACCATTGCAAAGCCAGTCAACGCAACCAAGCCCGAAGCAAAGAACAGAAATGCGGGAGGAAGCGGAACCAAGGAAGCCGAGAAATTACCGGCTTCGAACGAGTTCTCCGAGCTCGTCAACACGGCTTTCGTGAGGTCGGCAAACGGATCGTCGACAACGACATTAAGCTGAGAAGTCCCTGAGGTCAGGCCGGCAATATTGTTCAAAATGCCCGCGCCGGTAACCGCAAAAACATTACCCTTGGCATCCGTCAGGGTCAGCGTGTTGTAGGAATCTATCGTTCCCCACGTTAACCCAAAGGTGCTCGTCGTTCCCGACAAAGAAAATGTGGCGCTGGAACCGGCGTTACCGGTGGCATAAAGATAGGTGCCGCCGTACAGAGTGCCGGTCGGCGACGCGTTCAAACCAGAAACGGAAGAACCGGCGGGAACAATTTGGGCATCCCCGCCCAGCGTCAGGCCGGACACCGGATCCTGCGTAGATCCGAGATTGACATCGCCCACAACCGTTCCGCCTGTGGCGTACGTATCGGTTGCACCTAATGTAATCGTAATCGTTGCCGCATCGGCTGAGCCAGCGAAAGAGAAAACCGCGACAGCGGCCAACAAAATAACTTTCAACATTTGCATCCCCTTTATAATTGAAAAATTTTTCTTATTTATCCTTATTCTTAGTCCCTGTGTATTAAGAAAGTATTTCGTATACAAGAAAAATATTTTGTTATTAATGTATTAACCATGTTTTTCGAGGCGTCACATGAAGAATTGAATCCCCGCGTAAACAAAAAAATATGCCCGCGAAAGCGGGCATATTTAGGAGATCAGGTATAAAAACCTGTTAGATTTGGCTTCCGGCCTTCTTGACCATGGCAAAACCAGCCAGCGCAACCAAGCCCAGAGCAAAAAGCACAAACGTCGGAGGAACCGGAACCTCGGCAGCCGAAAAATTTCCGGCTTCGAACGAGTTCTGATAGCTCGTCAGCACGATGCTCGTGATGGCGGCAAACGGATCGATAAGCGCCACATTCAGCTGAGAGGTTCCCGCAACCAAACCGGAAATTCCCGCAGTCGCCGCGCCAGCCAAAAGATTTGTGCCGGTAACCGCAAAAACATTCCCCTTGGCGTCCGTTACGGTCAACGTGTTGTAATCATCGATCGTTCCCCACGTCAATCCAATGTCGTTTGCAGCTTGCGTCAGGGTGAACGTCGCGTTGCTGCCGGGGCTGCTGTCGCTTCCTAGAACATAGAGATACGAATTCCCAAACAGGGATCCGGTCGGCGACGTGTTCACATCCGGAACGCTAGAGCCAGCGGCAACGATCTCGCCACCGGTCAGCGACAGACCTGACCCTGCGATGGGCGTAGGGCCGGATCCAAGATTGAAATTAGGCGTAATCGTCCCGCCCAAACTATAGGCGTCAGTCGCACCCAACGTGATGGTGACATCCGCCGGAAGACCCGCCGCATTCGCTGCGCCGGCCAGAGAGAAAACCGCAACAGCGGCCAGTAAAATAGTCTTGAACATTCGCGTCTCCTTTTGAATTGAGAGAAGAATCTCTTGTCTCCTGTCTACCAAGAAAGCCTCACTCGATCAAGAAAAAATGTAATAAAATTAATTGGTTAACGGAGAAACGGTGAAAAGTTAAATTACTGTTAATAAAGGATTTTTCTGTTTTAATATTAACAGAGTCGTGAGTCTCGGCATGATTCCAAAAGCGTGTTCGATTATTTTTTTCTCAGGAAGAATCGTTTCGCTCGGACGGAATCGCCGCGACAAACGCGTGAAAATTTTTTCTTTTTTTTAAAACTAAAACGCCTGCCCGCGCTTCAGAAGAGTCGGAATCGTTTTCAGCAAAATCACGATGTCGAGCCACAAACTCCAGTTACGGGCGTACCACGCCTCGAGAGTCACGCGTTCCTTGAAGGTCAGTTGATTGCGGCCGCTGACTTGCCACGGGCCGGTGATTCCGGGACGCACGGATTCGTAGGAACTGAAATCTTCGGCGTAGAAATCTTCCTGTCCCGCCATGCAGGGGCGCGGACCGACGAGGCTCATGTCGCCCCTCAGCACGTTGATGAGCTGCGGCAATTCGTCGATGCTGGTGCGGCGCATAAATCGGCCGAACTTGGTGATACGCACATCGTTTTTCAATTTTTGGAACTTATTCCATTCTTCGGCAGCTTCCGGATTTTCGGCCAACGTGCGGTCCAAAACTTCTTCGGCATCGGTTCGCATCGAGCGGAATTTATAGCATTGGAACAACCGCCCCCCCTGCCCGACCCTGGGTTGCTTGAAAAAAGCGGGGCCCCCATCCCGGCGGATGATCGCGGTGACCGCGAGAAAAAGCGGCGACAAGATCAGCAAGGCCGTGCCCGAAAGCGTCACGTCGACCACGCGCTTGATCAGGCGCGGCAGGGGAAGCTTCAGGCGGTTTGTGTCGTGCAGCATCATGACGTCTTGCATGATGAAATGATGCGGCGTCATCGTGCTGGACGGCAAACCCAGCCACGGCGGAATAATGGAACACGGCACGCGCGCGCGCGGCAGGGATTTCAGCGCCGACTGATACCGTTCGATGTCGCTGCCTTCGAGCGCCAGAAAAACATAATGCGCGTCATGAAGCACCAGCATCTGTTTCCATGCGCGGGTCTTTTTCATGTCCGACAACACGGAGGGCGGCAACTGATCGAGGATCGTAAAGCCAAGCTGTTTATCGCGCGACAGAGCCCTCAAAGCTTCCGTCGCCGTGGGGCCTTCGCCGATGACGATTGCGGGAATGTTCCAGACTCCGGCTTTGTCCAGACGGCGGCGCGCCAGCGCGCGTCCGACAAGAGAGAAAACGGCGAACAAAACCCAGCAAAACGCCGTCCACAAACGCGAGCCGTTATCGCGCGAGGCGAATTCGATAAAACCGTTCGCGATAAACCCGACGCTCGCGGCGCCGAGAATCTGCCCGATTGTTTCCCAGTAAGGCAAACGCTGGCGATAATGGCCGCGGCTGTCGAGCCAGAGAATCACCGTCAGGCCGATGGCCCAAAAAACGGTGAAGCTCTGCCATGTGATAAGATCGAACATATCGCGCGGCAGTTCTCCATCCACCAAAATGCGGCGCATAAAAACAAAAAACACGTCGCCGAGATAAGAGAGGGCAAGGGCGCAAATATCGGCGCCGAGCATCCAGCGGCCGGACATATGCATACGGCTTTGAAAATCGGGGAAAACCTGCGGAACGGACGAAAACGCCCCCTTCCATCCCGGTAAATTGGGAACGGAGGTCTTTTCGGGTATCGAATCCTTTTCAGAATGAAGCCGGAACATAAATCCCCAAAATTTAGGTCTGATCATTAGTTAATCGCCGCCACGCGGGTCTTTACCTAATCCATATCCGAGTATATGTAACGCCTGAAAACCTGACCTTTGATTTGTACCACGAAAGTATTAACGACTCAACTAGTCGGAACCTTTGGACAGAACTTTTTTTGATCCTTTACATGCCGTAGTATTTTTACGGGATGTTTTCTACTAATAGTAGGTATAATTGGTTTATTTGCTTTCCGATTTTATATCAGCGGGCCTATGAAATCCGATTTGCCGTCTGATTTCACTCGCTCTGCGCCTCGCCTGTCGCTTGCCCGGCTAACCGCATAGTTTACAACGGGTTCTTCAGTCCGGCGAGCAACAGGCTTTACGCAATAAAAAGGGGCTCGCCTTCGCTCGCGGGCGCTCGTGATCCATACGAGTCACTTCATGGGGAAGTTGGTATTAAAAGTTCTTTTTCACCGGTTTCGGCGTTTTCTGCCGCCTTTCTATAAAACTCCAACAGCCTTTGCCGCGCCTGCGGCAAATCTCCGTCGCGCGGGATCAAAAGACGGGAATGAGGATTGGCAAAGACATGGCGCGACAGGAAGTGGCCGGTCATTTCGAGGCCTTGTAAAATATCGGAAGCGCTCCAAGCGCCGCCTCCGAGCAAAAACGCCGGAAGGGGAAAAAGTTTATCCCGATAAGGCGCTCCGGCCTCGAAAGATACGGCGCGGCCCGTGCGCGGACTTACATAAGCCAGATTTTCCGTCTCGCCGCTCGCGGCGCATTGGCTGAGGTCGAGTCCGTAGCCGAGCGCCTGCAAAAGCGCCATTTCCCATTTGATATAAACGGGAGCCCACAAATCGGCGTCTTGCAATGACAAAAGCGTCGCAAGCCCCGCATAGACTCCCGGCATCGGCTGGCGTTCGGGCAGACTCGCTTCCGTCACGGCGCAGGCGGACGAGATGATCGCGATGATCTCGGGCGCATCGAGCCACAACGCCGCCTGCGCCGCGATAAGATCGAGCGTATAATTGCCCAAATGATCGACGAGGCGCGCGCGCCATTTTGCCTGCACGCGGTTGCCCGATTGCAGAACCGGCCTCGACGCGCGTCCCTGCCCGCCCGGAACCAATCCCGCGTGACGCCCGTGCGCGGCGGTCAATAACGATACCACCGCCGCATTTTCGCCGTGCGGCCGCGCCGATAAGACTATGCCCTCGTCGATCCATTCCATGCGAGGAAGGCTAGCAGAGAGACTCTTTGTTCGCTATAGATGAACGATCCGCTCATCGTCGATTTATTCCATAGACCCACTCAATGTCCATTGTCCTTCATTACACGTCGATCAAGCCAAAAACAGGAACCGAACGCGAAGTTTTCGGGCTGCATGTGGCGATTGCGGATTTGCTGAAAGCTTATTTCCGGTACGCGCGCGCGGAGAAATTTTCGTTTCTGATCGGGACGGATGAAGAAAAGAAGGAAGTGCAGGAGATTGCGGCGCAGGCAGGGGTCGAGGCAATGCGCCTGATTGCGCTCGACCGGCGTTATCCGGAAAAAAATCTCTCGCAGTTCTCGACCGTGTTTCGCGCGGAGCCCGATACGCGCCAGCTTTTATGGCAAAGGCAACTGGCGGAAAATTTTAATTTCTGCGGCCTTGCGCACGCGATCAGCGGCGTGGAGGCAGGCGAAGTTTTGCAGGACTATTGCCTTGCGCCCTCGTGGGATACGGATGCGATCATTTGCCCTTCGCAGGCGGTGAAAAACGCTATTCGCGCTTTTTGGGATTCCTACGGCGATTATTTGAACAAACGTTTTGGCGCAGATTATCGATGCCCCGTCCAATTGCCCGTTATTCCCCTTGGCGTAGACATTGAAAAATTCGCGGCCAAAACCACGGCTGATAAACGCGCGGCGCAACGCAAGGCGCTTGGCGTCGGCGAAAACGACATCGTTTTGCTGTGGGTCGGAAGATTAAGCGCCGCGATCAAGGCGCATCCTCTCGCGATGTTTCGGGCGGCGGAAATCGCCGCGCAAAAAACGTCCGCGCGCGTGCATCTTGTCATGATCGGCTATTTCGTGCCGACTGAAGTCGAGACGCAGTTCAAAAAACTTGCCGCCGATATGTGCGATAAAGCTATCGTGACTTTCATAGCTTCCGACGATGCGCGTTTTCCCGATGGCTTGTGGGCGGCGGGAGATATTTTCCTGTCGTTGATCGACAATATGCAGGAAAGCTTCGGCCTGACTCCCATCGAGGCGATGGCCGCCGGATTGCCGCGCGTCATAAGCGATTGGGACGGATACCGCGACTGCGTGACGGATAGCGAAGACGGTTTTCTCATCCGCACGGCGCAGCCGCCCGCCGGAAACGGGTTCGATTTGACCGCGCAGGTGTTGAGCGGACGCGAAGTTTATGGAGGATTTCTCGCCAAAGCCGCGCTGACGGTCGCGGTCGATGCGCAGCAGGCTGGAGATCGTTTGGCCCGACTGATCGCGGATAAAAATCTGCGCGCGTCGATGGCCGAAAAAGCGCGCATACGGGCAAGCAAAATTTATGATTGGCGGCATATCATTCCGGCGTATGAAGATTTATGGACGGAATTGGAGGCGCAGAGAAAGGCGGCGGCATCCCGCGAAAAGAAAGAATCCCATCTTTCCGCCCTGCCCCAGCTTCCCGATCCTTATACGATGTATGAGGCTTATCCTTCCGCGATTTTGACCGAGGCCGATTGTTTATGGCTTGCGGCGTCGACCAAACACATTAAAACCCTCCTGCAATATTCCATCAACACCTATGCCCACGATGTCCTGATCCCTCCCGACGCTATTTCCGCGCTTCTCGTTTGGCTTGGGAAAAATACGAATGCTTCGATCGCTTCCGTCTTTGCGCGTTTTCCGGCTTTGGATAAGCCGAGTTTGTGGCGCACGATTGCGTGGCTGCAGAAGCTTGGGATTGTTAGAAATTCAGCTTGCCAAGCCGAAAGTTAGATGTAGAGTCTTAAAACAAGCGCGCAGGGTGAAGTTCAGCGCCTTCCTTCCCCTTTCCTCAATGGAAGGCCTTGAAAACGCGCAATCGGACACCACATCTGGTGAAACACTTGGGAGGATATCATGGGCGCAGCAACAAAAGCCGTTACCGACTCTAGCTTCGAGTCCGATGTTCTGAAGGCCGGTCAGCCCGTTTTGGTCGACTTCTGGGCCGAATGGTGCGGGCCATGCAAAATGGTCGGCCCCATTCTCGAGGAAATCGCCACGGAGTTTGAAGGAAAGTTGACGATTGCCAAGGTCAACGTCGATGAGAATCCGACGACGCCCGGCAAATACGGCATCCGCAGCATTCCGACGCTGATGCTGTTTAAAAACGGCCAGCATGTGGCGACTAAAATCGGCGCCGCGCCGAAAACGGCGCTTCAGACGTGGATTAAGGAAAATACCTAGGCGTTCGGATCGTTTAATTTTCCACGAGAATTTCCAATTTCGCGCGCTGCCGATTGATCTTTCTTTTCTGCGCAATCTGATAGGCGGCGAGGCTGCCCGTGACAAGCGCTATGCCGACATATTGATGCAGGCTTAGGACTTCGTTCAACAACAAAACAGAAAAAAACGACGTAAAGATGGGCTCGAGCTTCGCCATCAGGCTGTATTGAAACGAGCCGAGAAGAGAAATGCCCCAGAACATGCAGAAATTGGCCACTATGACCGATGCGCAAATGGCGATCAAACAGGCGTCGCCGGTCAAAGACGCCGGAAGATGCGGCATTTGGAAAAAGAGCGCGGGCAAAGTCAAAACCGCCGCGATTAGAAAATTCTCCGCGCCAACGACGATGGGATGGCGTTTTTGCGTCTGATGCCCATAAACATACAGGCGTCCTACCGCGACAAGCGCAGACATGAAAGCCAACCCCATGCCGATCCAGTTCGCCTCCGGCTGCGAATGCCAAAGGTCGAGCACGAGCGTCAATCCGAAAAGCGCCATGATCGTCGTCGCGATATTGATGCCGTCGAGTCTGATCTCCCCTTTCCACGCCATGAAAAAGAGCAGCATCAGCGTGTGCGTATAGACGATGATGATGACGAGCGGCCCAGGAATATAAAGGAGCGCGAACATAATGCCGAAGACGGAACACGCTTGAAGAGCGCCGCCTATGATGCCTTGCTTCATATCCTCGCGCGTTTGAAAAAGCGGCTTGCGCGTTAGAGCGCAATAAAGCCCCATGCCGAGGCCGCGCGCCCACGTCATGACGATAACCAAAAGAACCGCATTGCCGCCGTCGGCATAAACGGCGCGCGACGCGGGAGGGTAAAGGCCATAGGTCAGCGCCGCTAAAGCGGCGCACATCAGGCCTACCTTGTGTGGATTGGCTTTGAAAAACCTGACAAGGGCGTTCATGCGCGCCCTCGTTTGGGCTGCGTTTTGCTTCCTCCGACGCGCACCGGACGTTCGGCGAAAGAGCCGAGGCTTATCATGCGGTCATAAATCACAAGCGCGCCGGCGATGCCGACGTTCACGCAGAATTTCGTCGGAATTTTCACGATATGGTCGCAACGCTCGACCATCTCATGCGACAGGCTGCCTTTTTCGGGGCCGAGCACGTAAGCGGCGCGCAAGGGATGGCGGAAACTGGGCAGATCGGTCGCTTCGTCAATCAATTCGACGCCGACCAAAGAGCAATCCTTGGGCAGCGCAAATTCGCCGATGTTTTCATACGCGTAAAAAGGCAGATGAATGTCGGCGTGAGAGGTATCGGTTGATTTGATTTCGGCGTAATTGATCGCCGCGCCCACGGTGAAAAAGAAACTCGCGCCGAACGCGTGCGACGTGCGCACCAGATTGCCGAGATTGAAGCCTTTGCTGATTCCCTCGGCGCCGACGGCGAAATAACCGCGCATGGCCTCAGTTCACAATCCGAGCGGTTGCCTGGTCATAAATGTCTTGAATGAGAACGCGCTGCTTGACGCGGAAGGATATGCGGTCCTGCACGGGTTTGGGTAAATCGGTCATTTTGACGATGTTCTTCTTCAAAAGAATCATGATGACGTCTTCGACGGCGCGCGCCATTTCATTATCGGTCTGGCGCAACGCGTTTAAGGCGGTTTCGACCTGCTGAGGGTCTTGTCCCCGTTGTCTCAGGAAAGCGAGAACCTCGGGACTGTTATGCGGAACCATCTCGCCGCCGGCCAAGCCGCGCGTGCTGATTTTAACGATTTGTCCGCTTTCATTTCGCAGAATATAAGGCATGACACATCTCACCCTTTTTGCAGGAAACTGTCTTTTACCATAACGCATAAGGGATGGGGAGTGAATTTATTTTCTCTGGATTCGCGCGGTCGTCTGAACTAGAAGCCCCTATCCTGAAAACATTGGAGCACGTAAATGGCAAACGAATCAAAAGCGCAAGAACATACAGGCGGCGTTTCCGGCGAAAGACTGCGTTCTTTCATTAAACGGATCGAAAAGCTCGAGGAAGACAAGGCCGCCGTCGGCGAAGACCTGAAAGAGGTCTATGCCGAGGCCAAAGGCGTCGGGTTCGACGTTAAAACCATCCGCCAAATCGTGCGCCTGCGGAAAGTTGAGCTTGAAAAACGCCGCGAAAGCGAGGAATTATTGGAGCTGTACAAGGCTGCAATCGGCATGGAGGACTAGGCCCTCATGGCGTTTTTTCTTTCCAAGGTTCTGTGGGCGTTCTTGTCCCCCGGCTGCTTGCTGGCGCTCATGCTGGCGGGCGGATTGGCGCTTGAGGCGGCTTCGCGCGCGGCATGGAAGAAAACGGGCAGAATTCTTTGCGTTTCGGCGACTTTCTGCCTCGCGGCGATCGCTATTTTGCCGGTTGGAGATTGGGCGCTGACGCCTCTTGAAAACCGCTTTGCGTTCGATCCGCCGGATCGCGTGGACGGAATCGTTGTCCTCGGCGGCGACGAAGAAACGGAAATTTCCGAAGGTCGCGGCCAGCCCGTGGCGCTCGATTCGATGCGCCGGTACGTCATGCTCAAAGATATGGAACGGCGTTATCCCGACGCCAAACTGGTGTTTTCGGGCGGATTCGCCATGCGTCATCCGGACGGGCATATACCGCCGTCCGATATCGCCGACCTTATCATGACCGACATCGGCGTTCCGACGAACCGGATGATTTTCGAAAAAAACTCTCGCAACACGTATGAAAACGCCGTTTTTTCGGCAAACCTTGTGCATCCGAACGCGTCGCAAAAATGGCTTCTGGTGACGAGCGCGTGGCATATGCCGCGCGCGATGGGTTGCTTCCGTCAGGCAGGATGGAACGTTTTTGCGGCTCCGACGGGCTATTTCACGCCCGGCACTTACCAACTGGTTCCCGTTCGTTTTGAAAAACAAATACGCAACTTGACTCTGGCCGCGCACGAATATGTCGGCCTCCTCTCCTATTGGCTTATGGGAAGGACAAGCGAGCTATGGCCCGGTTAAAGCCGCTTTGCCTGCTTTTCGCCGCGGCGGTTTTTTCCGGCTCAAGCGCGGAAGCGTCGCCTTTGCGCACGATGTCCGAATATTCCTGGCTGCAACAACTCGAACAGCAGGCCGTCGAGGACGGCGTTTCCCCCAATGTCGTGCACGAAGCTTTGGATAATTTTTCGCCCAACCCCCGCGTCGTTGAATTGGATCAAAAACAACCGGAAGCGACGGTCGCTTTCGAAACGTATCGCCATAACGCCGTCACGCCCGCGCGCGTCAAAAAAGGCGCGGAAGCCTTGCGCCTTTATGAAAAAGAACTCGCGGCGATCGAAGCGCGCACGGGCGTCCCGCCGCAGATCGTCATAGCTTTGTGGGGCAGCGAAAGCAGCTTCGGCCAGAATACCGGCGATTTCGATGTCGTGAACGCTCTGGCGACATTGGTTTACGTCGGCCGCCGCGCCGATTTTTTCAAATCCGAACTTTTCGCCGCGCTGCATATTCTGGAGCGCGAACACATGGCTGCGGACGACTTGCGCGGCTCGTGGGCGGGCGCCATGGGCCAATGCCAGTTCATGCCCTCGACCTATTTGAAATACGCCGTCGATCCGAGCGGAAAAGGCCGCCCCGATATCTGGAACGATCCCGTGGACGCTTTGGCCTCCATCGCCAACTATCTCGCGGCGGAGGGTTGGAAGCGCGGGATGACGTGGGGGCATGAGGTCGAAGACGGCGGCGACAGATCGCAAGAATCGTTCGTTCAACCGGACGGCGAGGGAAGCGGGGGGTTTCTCGTCACCGATAATTTTCGCGCCCTGACGCGCTGGAACCATTCGACTTATTTCGCCTTGTCGGTGGGATTGCTGGCGGATGCGATCAAGAATGATTAAAAAAAAAGCCATTATTTACCGCTCGGTTAACCATATTTTCCCGGGATTAGTTTCAGCTTTTTGTGGTAGAGTCAGGGCCTCGGGAATTTTGCCGGTTTGGCCGGACAACGAAATTTTGAGAGGATTATTATGGACGAGATTGAAAACGCGAGAAGAATACTTAAAAATAGAATCGGGATAATGGATGAGGCTCGTTCCTTGTGGGATAACTTAGTTCCGGAAAAAATTCCCGCCACGGCGGCCGAGACTTTCGACGACATTGAAACAACGGCATCCGACCTTCGCAGTTCGCTGGAAGCGCTCGGGGATAACGTCGCGCCCGGGTCGCCTAACGACGTTGCTATCAAAGCGCTTGTCGAAAACCGCAAACACGCGGTCGCGGTTGCCAGATTGTACCGGACAGCAGATGAGTTGTTTGGAGAAGATTCGTTTTCCACCGCCGACTATGCGCGGGAGCGCAAAGAAAACTCTCTCTCGTTCTTTGCGAGCATGGGACTTAATCCCGAAGAGGACGCCGAGCATTATAAAAAATTCGAGACTGCTTTCAAAGCCGCGTGCATTTCGTCTGCGGAAAAGATTTTGGAAAATTTTTCAAAAAGAAAAGGCTCCGCGAATCTCGACATTCTGGCCGCAAAAGAGGATTTAAATAGCATTTTCGAACTGAACATGCTTAGCGGCAGGGACGTTAGAAAGGATCCCGGCCTTAGCCGCAGGATTGCGATCGCCTTTCAGAATTTCGGCACCGCTTGCAAAATTGCAAGCGATCCGGAGAGCGTATGGAAAGACGCAAAGAAAATCCTCGATCGGCAGCCTTTCGGCGTGAGGGCAAAAAGGTTTATAAGAAGCGTTCGGCGGAGCCTTAGATCAGCGGGCATATGAAATCCGACACGCCGTCTAACATCCCTCGCTCTGCGCCTCGCCTGTCGCTTGCCGGGCTGGCCAATTGGTAATTACAGTAAAATAAAACCAACGCGCGATAGACTTTCCTCGCCCACTTATGTTAGCGTCCGCGCATCCTCCAACCGGATGCCGAATCGAATGAACAGCCCCCGTTTTTACAGAGTTTTCGCGCCGCTGGCGCTTTGTTCCCTTCTTGCCGCGTGCGCGAGCCATCCTTCCGGCGGAACGGCGCAGGGCGGCGTTTATAAGGTCGGGCAGCCTTACGAGATCAACGATAAATGGTTTTATCCGCGCGAAGATTACAGTTATGACGAAACCGGCATCGCTTCGTGGTATGGCGCCGATTTCCATAATCACGTGACCGCCAACGGCGAAGTTTACAATAAGGACGAATTGACCGCCGCTCATAAGACGCTGCCGCTGCCGTGTCTCGCCCGCGTCACCAATCTGGATAACGGGCGGTCGATCGTCGTGCGCGTCAACGACCGCGGGCCGTTCTCGGGCGCGCGCATCATCGACGTGTCGCAGCGCGCCGCGCAGTTGCTCGGCTTCGAGGAGCAAGGAACGGCCAAAGTCCGCGTTCAGGTTCTGGCCGACGAAAGCAAGGCGATCGCTGACGCGATGCGCCGGTATGGCAAGCCTGTGGAAACGGCTCCTGCGGCCCCCGTCGAGGCGGCGGCGACTTCGACCGTTATTTCGGAGACGCCGTTGACTGTTTCCTCCGCGCCTGTCGAAACCGAGACTCTGAAGCCCGTGCGCTCGACCGAGGAAACGCACCGCGAGTTGCTGCAAACAAAGCCCGTGCCGACGGTGGTGCAACTTCCCGTCACCGGCAAAAACCGCATTTTCGTGCAGGCCGGCGCTTTTACCGTTCCTGAAAACGCGCAGAGAATGCAACAGCGCCTGATGCCGCTTGGCCCCGTGTCGGTTTCGGTGATCATCATTAACGGCAAAACGTTTTATCGCGTGCGCCTTGGCCCCGTGGCTAACGTTCCGCAGGCCGATGCGCTCCTTACGAAAGTGCATCAGGCGGGGGTTGCGGCGGCTCGTACCGTTGTCGATTAATTTGGGGGTATGATGAAATTCAGGTTTATTTTTATACTGGCATTTTCGCTTTTGGGAGTGGCTTCGGCGCAGGCGCAGGAAGCATCCCCTCTCGATGTCGCGGCAAAACAGGCTATTCTTATCGATTCCGCGACAGGCGCCGTTCTTTTCGCCAAAGACGCGGATAGCCCCATGCCGACATCGTCGATGAGCAAGATGATGACGATGTATGTCGTTTTCGACGCGATCAAAACGGGCAAATTGAAAATGGACGACACGCTGCTTGTCAGCGAACGCGCGTGGAAGCAGGAAGGCTCGCGCATGTTTTTGAACGTCGGCGAACGGGCAAAAGTCGAAGATTTGATCCGCGGCGTGATCGTGCAGTCGGGAAACGACGCGGCGGTCGTATTGGCCGAGGCTTTAGGCAACGGCTCGGAATCCGCCTTCGCGGATTTGATGAACGCCAAGGCCAAGGAACTTGGCCTTAAGAGCAGCCATTTCATGAACGCCACCGGCTTGCCCGATCCGCAGCACTACTCGACCGCGCGCGATTTGGCGACGCTGGCCGTCGCTTTGCAGCGCGATTTTCCGGAATACTATCATTATTTCTCGGAACTCGATTTCACCTATAACGGCATCAAGCAGGGCAACCGCAATCCGCTCCTTTATCGCAATATGAATGTCGACGGGCTTAAGACAGGGCACACGGACGACGGCGGTTTCGGCCTGACGGCTTCTGCCATCCGCGACGGGCGAAGGATGGTTTTGGTATTGAACGGCATGAAGGATATGCAGGCCCGCGCCGACGAATCCGCCAAGGCGCTTGATTACGGCTATCGGGAATTCGGCCTGTATCCTGTCGCCAAATCTGGGGATGTTATGGCCAATCCTTCCGTCTGGCTCGGCCAAAGTAAAAACGTCCAGATCGTCGCCGCGCAGGACGCCGTCATAACCCTGCCCCGCGCCGCGCGTAGCGGGTTGAAAGCGGTCGTCAGCTTCGCCGAACCGATTCCCGCGCCGGTCAGAAAAGGCGATGCCGTCGGCGAATTGACGATTACCGCGCCCGGAATAGAGGCCAAAACTATTCCGCTGGTCGCCTCAAACGATGTGGAGCAATTGGGCTTTTTCTCGCGCGTGATCGAGAAGCTCGAGGTGATTTTCGGGAAAAGTTGAGGGTATTTCTTTAAGGAGATGCCGGTGAAAGGCAAGTTCATCACCTTTGAAGGCGGCGAAGGCGCCGGAAAATCGACGCAGGTCAAATTGCTGGCGGCGTTTTTGCGCGGCAAAAATATCGATGCCGTGGAAACGCGCGAAGTCGGCGGATCGCCTTCGGCGGAAGCCATTCGTGATCTGTGGCTCAAGCCGAAAGACGGCACGTGGGACGTCTTGACCGAAGTCCTTCTCATCAGCGCGGCGCGGCGCGAGCATTTGACAAAGACCGTATTTCCGGCTTTGGCGCGCGGCGCGTGGGTGATTTGCGACCGTTTTGCGGATTCCACCCGCGCGTATCAGGGAATCGGTTTGGGTTTGGGGCTTGAGACGGTCGATGACATTTATCGGAAGGTTGCGCCCGGTTTCGAGCCCGATCTGACGTTGCTTCTCGATTTGCCCGTGGAAGCCGGATTGGCGAGGATAAAAAAACGCGGCGGACAGGACGACCGGTATCAACAGAAGAACGTCGATTTTCATAAGAAGCTGCGCGACGCTTATTTGTCGCTTGCGAAAAAATACGCTGAGCGGTTTCGGATTATCGACGCTTCGGGCGGTGAAATTGAGGTTGCCGCCGCCGTCGAACGCGCCGTGCGCGGGTTTTTCAAATTATGACCGAGCCTGTTCTTTCCTTCCCTTTCATCGGCCACGCGGACGCTTTGCGCGAGGTTCGGGATTCTTTCGCCTCGGGGCGGATGCCACACGCGTGGCTGATCGCGGGACGCGAGGGCATCGGCAAAGCGGCTTTGGCCAAACACATCGCGCAATTCGTTTTGTCGGACGGCATGGGCGAACTCGGAAAGCCCGATTCCGCGTCCCGCGCGGCAAGGTTGGTCGAGGCCGAAACGCATCCCGATTTGTTGATTATCCGGCGGCCGACGGATGAAAAGACGGGGATGCTGAAAAACGTCATTCCTGTCGAGGATATGCTGAAGGTCGCGGAGTTTTTTCACAAAACCTCGGCGGATGGCGGATGGCGCATCGTGATTATCGACGAGGCGCACGCGTTGAATCGCTTCGGGCAAAACGCGATTTTAAAAATCGTCGAAGAGCCTCCGCCGAAGGCGCTGATTTTGCTGACCGTAACGACGCCGGGCGTTTTGCTGCCCACCATCCGGTCGCGCGCGCGCGTTTTGCAGTTGTCGCCGCTCAAGCCGGAGGATATGCGGATTCTTTTGCGCGCCACGGCGCCGCAGGCGTCGCCCGAGGATATCGATTCCGTCATCGATCTGTCGGGCGGAAGCGTCGGGTTCGCCCTGAAGATTCTGCACGCCGACGCCTTGCCCCTTTACCGCGAGATGCTGGGGATTCTGGACGCGATGCCGCAAATGGATATCGCGCGGCTGCATAAACTCGCCGATCAGGTTGCGCGCAAGACCGATGCGGAAAGTTTCGAGGTTCTAAGCAAGCTTCTTGTCGAGCGCTTGCGGAAAGCGACGCATGACGAGGCAAAGCAAAAGGGCCGCGTCGATATCGCTTTAAAGCTTTGGGAGAAAACGAGGGCGACGTTCGCTATGGCCGAGGGCGCAAACCTCGACCGTAAGCTCGCGTTCATCAACGCGATGAACGAGATACGGGCGCTGGCATAAAAATAACTTCAGACAGAGCCTTTGATTAAAACGGGGCCGCGAGGCGGCGTCGAAACGCGATGCGCGGCGTTATATTTCAAACAACGGTATATGCCATAGGCGCTGATCGAAGCCATAATCACGTTGACGACGAAAGCGGAAAGATTCCACTTATCCAACAGAGACACGGCGATCAGAACCGCTCCGAGAAAGTTGCCGATCGAATAGCGAAGTTTCTTCGCGTAATCGCGTTGCCATTGCAGCCACGCATAGTTGTAGATGGTAAAAACAACGCCGATAAGGCCGAGAATATCGTAAAAATCAATCATCGCCGCACCCAATAAAAAAATATTTGAAATAAATCGGAACCTGAGAATCATACGTTCAAGTCTTGAGGATTTATAACACAAAGGGGTTAATTTAGCGTTTATGCCCCAAAAACATGCTTTCTTGACGCAAAAAAATTGAAGAACATGCCTGCCGCCGTTCCGCCCAATAAGCCGATGACGGGATAGTCGTAGACGAAGGGGATGGTGCTGACGAGAAGGCTGTAGGTTCCGCGGTTAAAGACAATCCCTATGGCGCAGACGAAAGCAAATTTGGCGAGCTGTTTGGCCGGAGGCATCGGCGGCGCATCGCGGAAAGTATAAAGGCGGTTGCCGATCCACGTCGACGTTACGGAAAAGGGGAAAGAAAACATTCCCGCCGCGATGCGGCCCAAACCCAGCGCGTTGATGCCAAAATAAAGCATGGCGGTATCGACGATGAAACCGACGACGCCGACGACGCCGAATTTGAAGAACTGATGCGCCGTTTTGCGCCAATAAGGAATCTGCGTTTGTTCTTTTGCGGCGAAGGAACCAAATCGGATTCCGCACAAATATTCTTTCGCGCAAGCAAGGGCGCGCAAGAATATTTTGCGGAATGACGGGATAAAGGGTTCTTTTCCATCCATTATCTGTCGGCGTCGTTGAGGGACTGCGGCGCGGGAATATTCAGATAGCGCATGCGCTTCATTTCGTGCCGACCGCGCGTGACGGTATCGAGGATCAGCCCGCACATAAAGAAAAGAAACGCCATAATCATCATGCCCATCGACAGGATCGCCGTCGGCAGGCGCGGCACGAGGCCCGTTTCCATGAAGCGGATGACGATCGGGATAATCAGCGCCGTCGAAACCGCGGCAAGAAACGCCGCGAGGAGCGAAAAGAACTGCATCGGCCTTTCTTCCTTCACGAGCACGATGATCGTCCACAAAATGCGGAAGCCGTCCTTAAACGTGCTGAGCTTGCTGAGGGAGCCGTTGGGACGGTCTTTATAGGGCGTGGCGACCTCGGCCGTCGGCATGCGAAGTTCCAGCGCGTGAACGGTCAATTCCGTTTCAGTCTCGAATCCCGCGGCAAGCGCGGGAAAGCTTTTAACGTAGCGCCGCGACATCACGCGGTAGCCCGACAGCATATCGGAGAACCGGCTTCCGAAAATCCACGACACCATATGGGTCAAAAGCCAGTTGCCGAAGCGATGCCCCGGGCGATAGGCCTTTGCGCACTCGGTCACGCGCGCGCCGTTGACCATATCGAGCGATTCCGTTCGCAAAAGATCGATCATCTTCGGCGCGAAAGAAGCGTCATACGTCGCGTCGCCGTCCACAAGCACGTAAACGTCGGCATCGACATCCGAAAACATGCGGCGCACGACGTTGCCTTTGCCCTGCAAAGGCTCGGTGCGGACGATGGCTCCCGCCTCCCGCGCCGCCTCGACGGTGCGGTCGCGCGAATTGTTGTCGTAAACGTAAATCGTCGCGTCGGGCAACGCTTTCCGGAAATCGGCCACGACTTTCGCAATGGCCGTTTCTTCGTTGTAGCACGGAATCAGGACTGCGGTTTTCTGGGACATGAAAAACTCGTTATTTCGGAACGACGGGACATAGGCTTAATTGACTATCATTAAAAAGCCTGTCCGTCACGCTTTGACATTTTTTGGGCAGCGCTTTAAGGCCGAAAAAGGCGACGGCATCCTGCGCCCCTTTGATTTGCCAAGAGGGAATCAAAACCATAAAACGGCCTCCTGCTTTGCGGTGCGCATCGACGCGCTCGTGGAGAAGTTTGTTGATGCCTTTATCCTGTTCGGGGCTGGAAAAATTGCTTTGAATGCGGACAAACGAAATCTCCGGCGGAAATTCGGGAATGACGTGGGAATAAGGCTCGTCGCCCGCCATCAGGATCATCAGATGCGACGTGTCGCCCAAATCGGGGATTGTCGCTTCGACGAAGCGGTCGAGCCATATGTCGCGCCGCGTCCAGTTGCCGGGCTGAACCGACGCGGCAACGACGGCGAGAATAAAGGCCGCCACAAGACCCCGCGTCGAGATTTTGAGCGGCAACAGGCCAATCGCAAGGACGATCAGCAACGGCGCTGCCATTTCGAGCGTCACGGCATAGCGGTAGATCGAGAACATCACGAGCCACGCGACATAGGCCAGCGAAAAAGACGCGAGCAGATACCGCGCCGAGTAAGGCTTCGACAAAGCGTCGGCTGCCGCGCGGTTGCGTCCGAAGAACAGGCGCAGCGCGAGCGCGAAAGGCAAGAGAACGTAAAGAATGGGTATGCGCCAATCGCGCAAAGGGATTTCGCCGACGCGATAGGCGCTTTGAGCGAAAAGGAACGGCATCAGAAAATAATCGCCCCAGCTATGCGGCACATAGGCCATGTCCCGGGCGCTCGTAAGCGGCGCTAACGGCGAATGGAAATAATTATTGAAATAGGGAAACAAGGGACTGCCAAAATGGCCTTGCAGGAACGCCATCCAGTATCCCAGCGTCAGCATGCAGCCGATAAGCGCTCCGAGGCCGAAGGCAAAACTCAGGATCGCGCCGCGCCGCCAGCTTCGCCCCACAAACAGCAAGCCGCCGCACAAGCCGACCGCGTAAAGGGCTGCGGGCAATTTCAGTCCCGTCATCATGCCGACGGGAATGCCGAAAGCCAGAGCCAGGCCGAACGCGCGCGAGACTTTATCCGCGGAGAGACGCTCAAGATGACGCACGACGAGTGCCGCCGACAGAAAAGCGCCGAGGCTTGTGATGTTATCGCCAAAAGTTGTGCCGATTTGCGCGATTCCTCCGCCGCCCAGCATTCCAAGCGCCGCCAACGCCGCGCAGGCGATGACTTTATGCCTTGGATTCGGGACGATGAGCGTGGCATATGCGATTCCGAAAAGAAGGATGAAATTCAATCCCTGCACGAAGCCCAAGGCGAATCCCGCCGCGCGCGCGCTTGCGTGCATCGCCAAAACGAAGAACGGCACGTCTATAAGCGGGTTATAAAAATACGGGGTCTGCGAAGGCAGCAGGTCTTGCGCGTAGCGGTCATTTAAAAAAGCGTAGGCGTTGTAGAAATGATAATTGCGCAAATCCCAGTTGGCGTCCTGCCCCAGCGAGATCGCCAGAAGCCCGAAAGCTATCGGAGCCAATCCTAAAATAACCAAAGCCCAAACCCGCGCGCGCTGCCCTTTGGGAGGCAGAAAATGTGTGGGGTGGGCGACGAACATGGCGGACTTTACGCGGACCGTGGATAAGTATGAAAAAGCGGAAAGAAGAACGGCCTTTCTTGCGGAAACATATCTATTTTTCCGTTATCTTACTCGCCCGGAGGAACAAGCTCGATCGCCGGAGACGCGCCGCCGGAAGACGGCGGAGCGGTCATTTTATCGCGGGCGACCATCGGCTGCGCGGCGGGAGCCGGCGTTTTATCGGCGGCGGGCGAACCGATTGGCACGGCCGTGGCGCCCAAAACAGGCGTCGTTTCGATAAGGCCGGACATATGCTCATGAATGCCGGATTCGAGATTCTCCCCCAAATCCTTGATGAGGCCGTTGAGCAGCGTGTAATAGGCGTTTTGCTTCTCGGCCGCCGTTGGGTCTTCCGGCAAAGTCAAAGCGCGGGTCGCGGAAGCTTCCGTGATCGCATAGCCGGTCGGACCGTTCGCTTCGATCGAAACTTCGGCGGAGCCGATGTATTTCGCACTTTGCTGGCGCGTGAACCAACGGTCGAAATCGAAGAAGCCTTTCTTGACTTCCAGCGGCTGCGACGTGAGCGAGGCTTTCTTGATGATGACGACAGCCTGACCGGATTGCCCGTTGGCCTGCATGCGGTCGATCGCCCATTGCTTGATCGCTTCCTTGATCGTCGGCGTGAAGGAATTTCCGTTATAGAGAGAATCCGCAGGCTGCATGCCGCTGCGATCCGTCAGGGATATCGTCTTGACGTTCAGCACGATCTTCGGCTCCAACGTGTGATTGACGGCGACGGGAGGCGGCGCCTGCTCCGACGAACACGCGGCAAGAACGAAGGCCAAGCCGAAAACGGCGGATATTTTTTTCATAAGAAGCTCCAAGGAAGGAATCGGTGCGTTAAGGTAGAACAGAATGGGCGCGGATTAAATATGAATCCTGCAAGTGGGTGAAAAATAATAAGAAACAAAGGAATAGATTATGCGGGGTCATTTTATTCATGTTTTTTTTCGTATATCTTTTCGTTAAGGTTTTTTATCGTTCTCGACTATGAAACCATTGCATTAACTATATTTGATTGCGATTATGGATTAAGGCGTGCTGAAGAAGGCCGTTTTCGGCAACGCTTTATTAATCAAACGCGAACCGTTTTTTAAGGTATTTCCGGTAGATAGAGTATGATATTCGTCTAATAGGTCAGTTAAAAATGTATCTTGGTATCGATCTCGGAACGTCCAACAGCGCGATTGCGGGCATCGTCGACGGGAAGGCTCGCGTCTTTCGTCCCGCCGACGGCGGCGAGGTCTTGCCTTCGATCATTTATTTCGACAAGCGCGGGCATCGGCTTTACGGACGCCGCGCTCACGACCAGGCTTTGGTGACTCCCGAAAACGTCGCGGCCGGATTCAAGCGCCTGATGGGAACCTCGACCCCCATCGAAATCAAAGGCGCGGAACAAACCCTGTCGCCCGAAGAATGCTCGGCGGAAATTATCCGCCAATTGCTGGGACAAGCGGCGACCGAAACCGGCGGAGATAAAATCGTCGGCGCGGTCGTCACGATTCCCGCGGCTTTCAATCAGATGCAATCGGAAGCGACGTTGCGCGCCGCGAAAATGGCGGGGCTTGAGCACGTCGATCTGTTGCAGGAACCCATTGCGGCGGCTTTAGCCGCCATGGAAGGCGCGAAACGCTCGGGACAATTTCTGATTTACGATCTGGGCGGCGGAACGTTCGACGTGGCTTTGGCCCAAGCGATCAACGGCGAAGTTAAAATTCTCGCGCATCAGGGCATCAACATGCTGGGCGGCCGCGATTTCGACCGCATGATCGTCAACGAAATCGTGCGCCCGTGGCTGGCCTCGACGTTCGATCTGCCCGATAATTTCCAGCGCGACGCCGCGTACCGCCGCTTGATCCGCATCGCGCAACTGGCCGCCGAGAAGGCCAAAATCGATCTGTCGTCGCAGGAAAAGGCTTCTATTATCGCTTCGGACGAAGAATTGCGCATGATGGACCAGAACGAAATGGAAATGTATCTGGACGTTCCCTTCTCGCGCGAGCAATTCGAAGACTTGATCCGCAAGCCTATCATGCAGACGATCGACTTGATCCGCGCGATGCTGAACGAGAACAACACAAGCCACGAGGACATCGACCGCATCGTGTTCATCGGCGGGCCGAGCCGCATTCCTTTGGTGCGTCAACTGGTGTCGAGCGAATTGGGCATCGCCGCCGACCTAAAAACCGATCCGATGACGGCCGTCGCCGTCGGCGCCGCCTATTACTGCGAAGGCCGCCAATGGGACAACGCGGGCGTCAGCGCGCCGAAGCCCGTGGCCGCGACCGCGCCCGTTCCCGAAGAGCCTCGCGTTTCTTATGCCTATACCGCGCGCACGCCGGACGATAAAACCGTCGTAACGGTGCATGTTTCGGGCGCGGCTCCCGACGACCGCCAGATCAAGCTGGTCGGCGACACATGGGATTCCGGCGCTTTGCCTTTGGCCGACAGCCTGACCATTCTCGTGCCTTTGAAGGAAGCCGGAGAGCATTCTTTCACGGCTCACGTTCTGGACGGCAAAGGCAATGTTCTGCCCAAGCACGACCAAACGCTGACGATCGCGCGCCTTGTCGCTTCGACGGGAAGCATTCCCGCCGCGCAGACGATCGCCGTCAAGGTTTTGGATCATGCGCAGGCGCAGGAAAACATCCTGATGCCCATCCTGAAAAAAGGCGAATTTCTTCCCGCCAAGGGCCGCGTCAAATTTGCGAGCGCGCGGTCGATTAAGGCGCGCGAGGCGGGACACGTCAGTTTCGAGCTTTTCCAGATCGAATACGAAGACCGGATCGATTTGAACTTATGCGTCGGCGTTTTCCGCATCGGCGGGGAAGATTTGCCGGACGGATTCGTCCTTAAAGAAGGCGCGCTTCTTTCGTTCGATTGGCAGATGACCGATAGCGGCATTCTGCAAGCGACCGTCGCCGTCGAAAGCGAGGGGGGTGCGCCCTTGGAGCTTAAGGCTCCGCGCTTCTACGCGCCGCAAGTTGGGCAAGTTTCTTTCGCGGGCGAAAACGGCGTGAAATTCGCCTCGGCGATCGTCAAACAGGGCGAAGAGGAATGGGGCGATCTGGCCGCCGCCGTCGGCCCCGAGGGAGGGCCCGAAATCCAGCTTTTGAAGATGCGCTTGCAGGAACAAAGCGAAGTTCTTACCGAATCTCCGAACGATCCCGAAGCCCTGCGCCGCGTCGCCGAAGAAGCCCGCTTCGCGCGTCAGGATATCGCCGGTCTCGGCAAGAAATACCGTCCGGCCTTGCTGCAGCGCCGGTTGGGAAAAATGACCGCCGTGTTCAACCGCATCGCCCGCGCGTTCGCGGAAAAAGCCGAGACCTCGCGTTTCGACGCTCACGCGGCCAAAGTTCAGGAGATTATCGAAAACGGCGACGCGAAATTCTTCGACGACGCCGATCTGCATATGTCCGAAATGCGCGATCTGTTCTTCATCATCGCGTGGCGCGATCCCAATTACGTCAATGCGTGGTTCAAGCGCTTGTCGGGCGAAGCTTATTTATTCCCGGACGGACAGGAATTTCAGGGCTTGGTCAAAGAAGGCTCTGCGATCGACCCTTCGGGCGACGCGGAGGCGTTGCGCGACGTCGTTAAACGGATGCTTTCCGCGCGCATCGCGCTCGGCGCCAACGATACGGCGGGCGAACTCGCGACGATCGTGAAGGCTTAAAAACGGCGTTTTGTTCTCTTCGTTTACATTTTCTCTATCTGGTATATGCTTGGCGCATGAGTCTCTTCGACAGGGAGGGACATGTCTAGATTTTCTCTTTGGCTAAGCGCGGCGCGCGAGACGGTTGCGCGGAAAAAAATGGTCGTTGCCGATTTCCTCGGCGACGTAAAAAGGGAAATTTTCACAAGAGATACCGCCATTGTGACCGGCGCAAGTTTGCTTGCGGCTATTCCCGCCCTTTTGGATGGTTACGATCTTCCATCGGTTTTTGCCGTAGGCGCGGTTCTTCTCACGGGGTATCTTCTTTTTCGGACAGCCGTTTTGCGCGCCTATCCAAGGCTGTCTCCCAGTCTGAATCGATAATTCAAGCGCCGCGTTCGAATATCAAACGTCTTTACGCGATGATGTCGGGAAGGAGTTTGGATTCGGTGCGCGTAATTTCGTCGCGCAGGACGAGCTTGCGTTTTTTCAAGCGTTGAATCTGGATCATGTCGGGAACGGCGCGTTGCGATAACGCATTAATCGCGTCGTCAAGATCGCGGTGTTCGGCCTTAAGAACGGCCAAAAGTTCCTGAAGTTTTTCCTGCTCGTTCATATTTTTCGTCGATTTGCCGGAGCGATTCTTATAGCAGAAAAACGGGGTTAAAGCCACGTTTCAATAGAGAAAAAGGCGGGGGATATCCCCCCGCCTTTTTGTTGTTGGCTTAGGCTTCGGTTACTTGAGTTCGACGCCGGCGCCGACTGCTTCGAGCTGCTTCTTGAACTTCTCGGCATCGACCTTGCTGACGCCGTCCTTAAGGGTCTTGGGCGCGCCTTCCACCAGATCCTTGGCTTCCTTAAGGCCGAGGCCGGTGATCGCGCGGACTTCCTTAATGACTTCGATCTTCTTGTCGCCAGCCTTTGTCAGAACAACCGTAAATTCGGTCTTTTCTTCGGCGGCTGCCGCCGGGGCTGCGCCCGCTGCCGCTGCGACTGCGACCGGAGCGGCGGCGCTGACGCCCCACTTCGTTTCCAGAAGCTTCGACAATTCGGCGGCTTCGAGAACCGTCAACTTCGACAATTCTTCGACCAGTGTTTCAATCTTCGACATGTTACTCTCTCCTTTGTTGACGTTAGTTGTTAGATGTTGGACTTAAAAAAACGTTATGCTTCCTGACGGCCTCTCCCCGCGATGACGCGCGCCACCTGCCCCGCCGGAGCCTGAAGAACGCACGCGATCTTGGTCGCCGGCGCCTGCAGCAAGCCTACGATCTTGGCGCGAAGCTGATCGAGCGACGGCAGCGACGCCAGAACCTTGATTTGGGCTTCTTCCAGAATCTCGCCGTTCATGATGCCGCCGATGATCTTGAACTTTTCGTTCTTCTTGGCGAAATCGACGGACGCTTTCGCCGCCGCGACGACATCCTTGGAATACGCCAGAGCCGTCGGGCCATGCAGAAATTTTTCCAGCGCGGCGAATTTGCTCTTTTCGATGACGTGCTTGACAAGCTTGTTCTTGGCGACCTTAAGGCCGACGCCTTCCTTGCGCATCGCCACGCGCAGCGCGCGGGTCTGATCGGCGTCGAGGCCGAGCTGCTGGTTGACGACGATGATTTCCGATTCCTTGATTTCGGCGTCGATTTCCGAAATCAGCTTTCCCTTCGCCAGGCGATTGGGACTGTTATGCGTTTTCTTCTTTTCCATGCGTCGCTCCTTCAAACAAAACCAAATGGGATCCCCGCCTTCGCGGGGATGACAAATTTGTCTATCGGGGAGATGGATGAGAAAAAACAACGGGCGTAAAAGGCGGACACTTAAAGTAAGTACTGGCCGCGAACGCTCACCTGTTTTGTCCCGTCTATTGCTGGCGAATTTTAAGCTTCCGAGGAAGCGCCCGCAGTCTCCGACAGGGTTGCCTTGTTGCGCAAGGCAGGGGGGTTGTAGCCGAAACGGCCACAAAAAAGCAAATAGAATTTTTACTTTTTTTAACATCTTTGCTCATCCATTAAGAAATACTGGAAATATGTGACCCCTGTCCCTAAAAATGCAGAAACTTCTGGCGATTAAGCCTTTAAAACACACGCAATCATCAAATAAACAGATGAAAATAACTATTAAATTAACCTGAAATTATCCTTATTATCGTATACGTGAGTTTATATCGCGATTTATTTTGGAGAAAACATTATGTCCCAACCTGTCGCTCCGAGAGCCCAACAGCCCGTTTCCCTTTTTTGCTGGATTGGAGATCCAAAAACCGGGCACCTCGACGAAGACAAACTGCTTCGCTATCTCGTCGCAGTCTCGAAGGACCCTGAAAGCGTCACCCACTGGAAAAAAAGATATGAGGATTTGACGAAGCACGGAGGACGTTACGATTTCTACGACAGGCAGATAGTCTCGAGAATCAAGGTTGCCACCGAATACGTGTTCAATCCGTTTTCGTGGAAGGACAACGACAAGAACAACGACTTCGTTCCTTTGACCGAGGACGAGGGAAAAGCCAAGAATTTGGTCTTTGGCGAAAACACCAGCCAGTACGGCATCAAGCAAAGACTGTTTGCCCAAAGATTACTGGGGGCTTTAGGCGTCAAAGCCGACGCTCATGATTATAACGGGCTAAACATATTGAGGGTCGAGGGCAAAGGGAATATCGAAAAGCTTTTCAAGGTCATTCCGTCCCTTCATGCATGGAAAAGGGCGCAAAATCCTCGCGCTTGGGCAAAAAGTTCAGATGAAAAAAGTCTGAATTTGAACCTCAGGTATTTCTCGGAGAGAGAAATAGACTCGGCCATAACGCTTCTGGCGCGGGCTGGCGTTTCCGCCACAAAAAACGATATCGCCTCCGGCCCGGACAAGGGCCTAACTTTTCTGCAGGTCTCGGGCAAGGATAACCTCGATAGACTTAATAAATGCATTCCGGGGCTTCCTGCGCTCTCGCAGCCTCAAAACCATCGCTCTGCGCCTAAAAGCAGCAGATCCGCGCCGGGTCATCATAAATAAAAAAACGCCCCGTTTTGAGGCGGGGTGCTTTTGTTTCCATTTTAGACGGCTTTATGCCTTCTTTTTTTCTTCCTTCGGCTTCGGCTCGGCTTTCACCACGACCGTAATCTTTCCGCCCGCTTTTTCAATCGCGGCGATGGCGGATTTGGAAGCTCCCGCGACCGTGAGATCGAGTTTCGCCTTGAGTTCGCCCTTGCCGATAATGCGAACGCCGTCGCGAGCCTTCGAGGCAATGCCGGAGGCAATCAGGCTTTCGGATGTGATCGGCTTTGTTGCGTCGATGCGTCCCGCGTCGATGGCAGCCTGCAAACGGCCAAGATTCACCGCCGAATAATCCTTGGCGAAAATATTCTTGAATCCGCGCTTCGGCAAGCGGCGGCTGAGCGGCATCTGGCCGCCTTCGAACCCCTTGAGACGCACGCCCGTGCGGGCCTTCTGGCCCTTGACGCCGCGGCCGCAAGTCTTGCCTTTGGTCGAGCCGATGCCGCGGCCGACGATGAGGCGCTTCTTGTGCGCGCCGGGGTTATCGCGAAGATCGTTGAGCTGCATTTTCTTAGTCCTTTTCTTTCACGCACACCAAATGGCGCACGCGGGTAATCATGCCGCGAATGGCAGGCGTGTCCTGCAATTCGCGCGTCGCGTTGATGCGTCCCAAACCAAGGCCGAGCAACGTTTCCCGCATTTTCGGGCCTTTGCCGGTCGAACCGCCGATTTGCTTCACGACAAGCGTTTTGCCTGATTTTTTTGCTTGAGCTTTTGGTGCCATAATAACCGTCCCTATTCCTTGGCTCCGGCTTCTTCAGCCTGTTTCTTGCCGAGAATCTCGTTGACCTTTTTGCCGCGGCGCACCGCGACCGAACGCGGGCTGGCGACCTGACTCAAGGCATCGAACGTCGCCTTGATCATGTTATGAGGATTGCTCGACCCGACCGATTTGGCCACAACGTCATGAACGCCGAGCGCTTCGAACAACGCGCGCATCGGGCCGCCCGCGATGATGCCGGTGCCTGCGGGAGCCGTGCGAAGCACGACTCTGCCCGCGCCGAAACGGCCGCGAACGTCGTGATGCAATGTCCGGCCTTCGCGCAACGGTATGCGCTGCATTTTGCGCTTGGCGGCGTTAGTCGCCTTGGCGATCGCTTCGGGAACCTCATGCGCCTTGCCCGTTCCATAGCCGACGCGGCCTTTGCCGTCGCCGACGAGAACCATCGCGGCCATGTTGAACCTTTTGCCGCCCTTGACGACTTTCGTCACGCGGTTGATGCCGACGAGCTTTTCGATAAGTTCGCTGCCTTCGCGGTCGTCTTTGTCTTCGCTCTTCTTTGATCTTTCGGATCTCGCCATACTTTTTTCCTTTGTCTAATTTAGAAGGACAGGCCGGCTTCGCGCGCAGCCTCCGCCAATTCCTTGATGCGGCCGTGGTACAAATAACCGCCGCGGTCGAAAACCACCGATTTAATGCCAGCCTTGATCGCGCGTTCCGCCACCAGTTGGCCGACGGCCTTGGCCGCCGACTTATTGGCTCCCGTCTTCAGCTTCTTGCGCAAATCTTCCTCGAGAGTCGAGGCGGCGATAAGCGTCTTTCCCGCCTTGTCGTCAATGATCTGGACGGAGATGTTTCTCTCCGAACGATGCACGGACAGGCGCAAACGGCCATGCGCATTCTTCGCAATGTTGTAGCGGGTGCGCTTGGCGCGGCGTTCGTGAAGTTCTTTTGCGGTTAACATGTGTGCCTCTATTTCTTCTTTCCTTCTTTGCGGCGAATCTTTTCGCCCGCATACTTAATGCCTTTGCCTTTGTAGGGTTCCGGCTTCTTCATACCGCGGATTTCGGCGGCGACCTGACCGACCTGTTGTTTGTCGGTTCCGGTGATCGTCAATTGGGTCGGCTTGTCGGCCTTAATCGTGATGCCCTGAGGCGGTGCGAACCGTACTTCGTGGCTGAAGCCGATTTGCAAAACCAAATCCTTGCCCTGCATCGCCGCCTTGAAACCGACGCCTTCGATTTCGAGAACGCGCTTGAAGCCTTCGGTCACGCCCTTGACCATATTATTGACGTTATTGCGGACGGTTCCCCACAAAATGCGCGAGCGAGGCGTATCCTGATGCTTGGAAACGACGACCTTGCCGCTTTCGACCTTGACGTCGATCTCGGACGGAAAGGCAAGGCTCAGGCTTCCCAATTTGCCCTTGACGGCAACGGTTTGGTTCTTGACTTCCGCCGTAACGCCTTGCGGCAGAGTTACGGGATATTTGCCAACGCGCGACATTCTTTTACCTCAAAACCAAAAATTAGAACACTCTGCAGAGCACTTCGCCCCCGACATGCTGGGCGCGCGCTTCGTTATCGGAAAGCACGCCATGCGGCGTCGAAAGAATCGAAATGCCCAAACCGTTGAACACGCGGCCCAAATCCTTGATGCCCGCGTAAACGCGGCGTCCGGGCGTCGATACGCGCTCGATTTTGCGGATCGCGGGCGAGCCTTCGTGATATTTTAGTTCGATCTCGAACTGGGCTTGCGCCGTCCCCTGCTTCACTTCGGTAAAACCGCGGATGTAGCCTTCGCGGGTCAACGTCTCGAGGACATCCTTGCGGTGCTTCGACGCGGGACAGCTGACGACAGCCATCTTCGCCATCTGACCGTTGCGGATGCGGGTCAGCATATCACCTAGTGTATCGGAAACTACAGACATGTACGCCCCTCCCTTACCAACTTGACTTTACGACGCCGGGAATCTGTCCGGCGGACGCCAGCTCGCGAAACTTGATGCGGCTGAGTTTGAATTTGCGGTAATTTCCGCGCGGACGCCCCGTCAGCAAACAGCGGTTGTGCTGGCGAATCTTGGCGCCGTTGCGCGGCAGCTTGGCCAGCTTCATCACGGCCTCGAAACGCTCTTCCATCGGCGTTTCCTTGTTCTTGATCGCGGCTTTAAGGGCGGCGCGGCGCTTGGCGTACTTCTTGTCCAAACGTTTGCGCTTGCCTTCCTTCTCGATCATGCATTTTTTAGCCATCTCGTTACTCCTTAAGCCTGAAAGGGCATGTTAAAAGCGCGAAGCAATTCGCGGGCTTCGTCGTCGGTCCTTGCGGTCGTGCAAATGACGACATCCATCCCGCGGATTTCGTCGATTTTGTCGAATTCGATTTCCGGAAACACGATCTGCTCCTTGAGGCCGAGCGCATAGTTGCCATGGCCGTCGAAGCTTTTCGCCGACACGCCGCGGAAGTCGCGGACGCGGGGCAAGGCGATCGTGATGAGCCGGTCGAGAAATTCGTACATCTTTTCGCGGCGTAGCGTGACCTTGCAGCCGATGCCGAGGCCTCCGCGCAGTTTGAACGACGCGATGGCCTTCTTCGACTTGGTGATGACGGGCTTTTGCCCCGCGATGAGCGCGAGTTCTTCCGCCGCGTTCTTGGCCTTTTTGCTGTCGTTCACGGCTTCGCCGACGCCCATATTGACGACAATCTTGTCGAGTTTCGGAGCTTGCATGCCGTTTTTATAGCCGAACTTCTTCATCAGGTCGGCTTTCACCTTCTCCTGATAGAGCTTTTGCAAGCGCGGAACGTATCTGTCTTTTTTCGCTGCGACCATTTTATACCTCTTCGCCCGAGCGGCGCGCGATGCGCGTTTTTTCGCCCTTGATGTCTTTAAAGCCGACGCGCGTCGCCTTGTTCGTCTTCGGATCGACGAGCGCGACATTCGACGCGTGAACCGGCGCTTCGCGGCGAATGATGCCGCCTTGCGGGTTGCCCTGCGATGGCTTCGTATGGCGGGCGATCATATTGACGCCCGAAACCGTGACGCGGTTTTCCTTGGGATACACGGCCGTGATTTCGCCCGTTTTGCCTTTATCCTTGCCCGTCAGGACAATAACCTTGTCCTTCTTTTTTATTTTCAATTTCGTGGACATTTACAACACTTCCTCTGCCAAGGAGATAATTTTCATAAAGCCGAGACTGCGCAGCTCGCGCGTCACCGGCCCAAAGATGCGCGTGCCGATCGGCTCTTTATCCTTGTTGATGAGCACAGCCGCGTTGCGGTCAAAGCGGATCAAGGTGCCGTCCTTCCTATGCAGCGCGTATTTCTGGCGGACGATGACGGCCTTGTGCACGTCGCCCTTCTTGACCTTGCCGCGCGGAATCGCGTCGCGGATCGACACGACGATGATATCGCCGATCGACGCCGTCGTGCGGTGAGAGCCGCCCGGAACCTTGATGCAGCAGACGGCTTTTGCGCCGCTGTTATCCGCAACATCGAGGACTGTTTCCATCTGAATCATGGCTGTTTCCCTATTCCAAACCGTTACTTCGCTGCCTTTTTCGCGGGCTTCTGTTCCGCTTTTTCGTCCACGAGCATCCAACGCTTGCGTTTGCTGATGGGCGCGCATTCGATGATCGACACGACGTCGCCGATCTTCTTGCTGTTCGTCTCGTCGTGCGCCGCGTACTTCTTCGACTTGCGGATGTACTTCTTGTAAATCGGGTGCATGACGCGGCGTTCGACCAAAACCGTGATGGTTTTGTCGCCTTTGTCGCTCACTACCGTTCCTTGCAATACGCGCCTTGGCATTTTAGTTCCCCTTATTTCCCCGCATCTGTCGTTTTCGATTTCGCTTTGCCGGCTTTTGCCTTCGGCGAAGCTTTAGGTTTCGACACAGGCGCCGCGCCAGCGGAACGCTTCCGCTCGCCGACGACCGTTTCGATTTTGGCGATTTCCTTGCGAACGTGCATGACGCGCGCCGTATTGGCGAGCTGTCCCGTCGCACGTTGAAAACGCAGGTTGAATTGCTCCTTGCGCAATTCGGCAAGGCGCGTTTCAAGCTCTTTCTCCGTTTTCATCCGCACATCGGCGGTTTTGACCGTATTCTTTGCCATAATTCCCTACCTCTTACGCGGCCAAACGCCGCACGAATTTCGTTTTGATCGGCAACTTGGCCGCCGCGAGCGTAAACGCTTCCTTCGCCACGCTTTCGGAAACGCCGTCCATCTCGAACATGATGCGTCCCGGATGAACGCGGCACGCCCAAAATTCCGGAGCGCCCTTGCCCGAACCCATGCGGACTTCCGCGGGTTTCTTCGACACGGGAACGTCGGGAAACACCAGAATCCACAGGCGTCCCTGGCGTTTCATCGCGCGGGTAATCGCGCGGCGCGCCGCTTCGATCTGGCGGGCGGTCACGCGTTCCGGCTCCAAAGCCTTCAGTCCGAAAGCGCCGTAGCTCAGGCGAAAACCGCCCTTGGCCACGCCGTGAATGCGGCCTTTATGCGCTTTTCTGTACTTTGTGTTCTTCGGTTGCATCATGATCTTAAACCCGTTCCTGCCTCGGTTCCCGCTGCTGCTGGCCGTCCGTCTGGCGTTTTTCATGCGCGAGAGGATCGTGTTCCAGAATTTCGCCGCGGAAAATCCAAACCTTGACGCCGCACGTTCCCATCGTGGTGAACGCGGTCGCCGTTCCGTAATCCACATCGGCGCGAAGCGTGTGAAGCGGCACGCGGCCTTCGCGGTACCATTCCATGCGCGCGATTTCGGCACCGCCCAAGCGTCCGCCGCAATTGATGCGGATGCCCAAAGCCCCTGCCCGCAAAGCCGACTGAACGGCGCGCTTCATGGCGCGGCGAAAGCCGATGCGGCGTTCGAGCTGATCGGCAATACCCGCCGCGACGAGCTTGGCGTCGACGTCGGGCTTGCGGATTTCGACGATGTTCAGGTTGACTTCGGCGGAGGTCATCTTGCCGAGTTCGGCTTTCAGCTTTTCGATGTCCGCGCCCTTCTTGCCGATAATCACGCCCGGACGCGCCGAATGAATGGTGACGCGCGCGATCTTGGCCGGACGCTCGATCACGATGCGCGAAACGGATGCCAGCTTGCCGATTTGCTTGGTCAGATAATCGCGGATGCGGAAATCCTCGTGCAGAAGCTTGCCGTAGTTTTCGTGGGCGGCGAACCAGCGGCTGTCCCACGTGCGGTTAATGCCAAGACGCATGCCGATCGGATTGACTTTTTGACCCATGTTAGGCCCCTGCTTTCGCTGATTTATCCGCCTTGGCTTTGGCCGCAGCGGGAGCCTTGGCGGGAGCGTCCGCTTCGGCTTTCTTGGTTTCTGGTTTCTTTGAGAAGCTGCGCGCACGCTTCGCGGACAGCTTCGTATCGTTCTCGCGTTCCTTGACGACAATCGTCAGATTGCTGAAAGGTTTTTCGATTCCGGCGCTCTTGCCGCGACCGCGCGTATGGAAGCGCTTCATCACGAGGGCGCGTCCCACCCAGGCTTCGGCGACATAAAGCTTGTCGACATCGAGATTGTGGTTGTTCTCGGCGTTGGCGACGGCGGCTTGCAGAACCTTCCTCACCTCGTCGGAGACGCGGCGCTTTTCGAAAGTCAGAAGAGTCAAAGCCTGAGCCGCGCTCTTGCCGCGAATGACGGCGGCGACGAGGTTCAGCTTGCGCGCGCTCGTGCGGATGGCTTTGGCTTTCGCTAGAGCGCCGCCTTCTTTGCGTAATGTTTCTTTCAAATAGGTCATCTTATGACGCTCCCTGGCCCGATCCCGTCGGCTTTTCGATCTTCTTTTCGGCCACGCTGTGCGCCTTGAAAATGCGCGTGGGCGCGAATTCGCCGAACTTGTGGCCGATCATGTTTTCCGTGACCGAAACGGGCAGAAACTTGTTGCCGTTATAGACACCGAAGGTCAGGCCGACGAATTGCGGCAAAATCGTCGAACGGCGCGACCATACCTTGATGATCTCGTTACGCCCCGAAGCGCGGGATTTATCCGCCTTCTTGAGCATATACCCGTCGACAAACGGGCCTTTCCATACTGAACGTGACATAGTGTTCTTCCTCTATTTCCGTTATGCCGCCTGACTATCTTTGCGCTTGTTGGCGCGGCGGATAATCCAGCGGTTGGTACGTTTGTTATTGCGGGTCTTCTTGCCCTTGGTTCCCTTGCCCCACGGCGTGACCGGATGGCGCGCGGCGGCAGACTTGCCTTCGCCGCCGCCGTGCGGATGGTCGATCGGGTTCATGGCGCAGCCGCGAACCGTTGGTCTAATGCCCATCCAGCGGCTGCGTCCCGCCTTGCCGATTTGCACGTTGGCGTGATCGGCGTTCGAAACGGCGCCTATCGTCGCCATGCATTCCTGCGGAACGATGCGGACTTCGCCCGAACCGAGCTTGATCTGCACCACACCGGTATCGCGCCCGACGATCTGAACGTAGGCTCCGGCGGAACGGGCGATCTGGCCGCCTTTGCCGGGCTTCATCTCGACGTTGTGGACGATCGTGCCGACGGGAATGTTCTTGATCAGCATCGCGTTGCCGGGCTTGACGTCTACCTTGTCTCCAGCGACGACGACATCGCCCTTCTTGATGCGCTGCGGAGCCAGAATATACGACTGGGTTCCGTCCTTATATGTGATGAGCGCGATGAAAGCCGTGCGGTTGGGATCGTATTCCAAATGCTCGACCGTGGCTTCCATACCGTACTTGCGGCGCTTGAAATCGACGAGGCGATAGCGTTGCGCATGCCCTCCGCCGATATGGCGCGTGGTGATGCGGCCCTTGTTGTTGCGGCCTCCCGTCTTTGTCTTGCCTTCGGTCAGCGACTTGACGGGCTTGCCCTTCCATAATTCGGAACGGTCGACCTGAATGACCATTCGAAGGCCGGGGGTCGTGGGTTTGTATGTTTTAAGCGCCATAATAGTTTCCCTTACACTCCCGTTTGCATGTCGATGGTGTTGCCTTCGGCCAACGTAACCACGGCGATCTTCACGTCGCTGCGGAAACCGATGCGGCCTTTGAAACGCTTGGTCTTGCCTTGGCGGTTATGCGTGTTGACGGCCGAAACCTTGACGTTGAACAAGGCTTCTACGGCTTTCTTGATAACCGGCTTCGTCGCGGCGCGCGCGACCTTGAACGTATATTGGCGGTGCGCGGTGACGTTCGTCGCCTTTTCCGTAATCACGGGCGACAGGATCACACCGTAGTGTTCGGCCCTTGGGGTTGCGGGAGTCGTCATTTCAGCCTCTCTTGCAATTGCTCGACCGCGTTCTTCGTCAGAACCAGAACGTCGCGGCGCAGGATGTCGTACACGTTCGCGCCTTGCTCCGGCAGAACGTCGATGTGCGGAATGTTGCGCGCGGCCTTGGAAAAATTCGGATCCAAATTCGCGCCGTCGATGATCAACGCGGAAGTGAAGCCAAGCTTGGCGAACTTCGCCGCCAAGGATTTGGTTTTGGGCGTGTCGAGCTTCGCGGAGTCGAGGACGATCAATTTGCCGTCCTGCTGCTTCGAAGCCAACGCCATGCGCAAAGCCAGAAGGCGAACCTTCTTCGGCAAATCATGAGCATGATCGCGCACGACCGGCCCGAAAATGACGCCGCCCTTGCGGAACTGCGCGGAACGCAGGCTGCCTTGGCGGGCGTGGCCCGTGCCTTTTTGCGCCCACGGCTTCTTGGTCGTGCCGCTGACTTCGGAAATAATCTTGGCTTTGTGGTTGCCGCTTCTGCGCTTCGCCAGCTGCCAGTTCACCATACGCGTCAGGATATCGCGGCGAGGCGTGACGCCGAAGACGTCGTCGAGCAGATCGATCGTGCCGACTTCCTTGTTTTCTAGGCTTTTAACTGTCGTTTTCATAATTCCATCCACCCTTAAACCGCAGCGCCGACGTTTGTGGAGCCTGCCCCGTGCTCTGACACGGGAGCTTTCGCCTTCAGACCCGCCGGAAGCGGAACTTCCTTCGGACGCTCGTGCTTCACGGCGTCGCGAACGTAAACATAGCCGCCTTCAGCTCCCGGAACCGCGCCCTTGACCATAATCACGCCCAGATCGGCGTCGATGGAAACGACTTGCAGACCGAGCGTTGTGATTTTCGTGCACCCCATATGGCCCGGCATTTTCTTGCCCTTGAACGTGCGGCCCGGGTCTTGGCGTTGGCCGGTCGATCCGGGGCTGCGATGCGAAACCGACACGCCGTGCGTCGCGCGCAAGCCGTGAAAATCCCACCGCTTCATGACGCCTTGGAATCCCTTGCCGATGCTGACCGCCGTCACGTCGATGTATTGTCCGGGGACAAAATGCGCCGCGGAAAGTTCCACGCCGACTTCAAGCAACGCGTCTTCGCTGACGCGGAATTCGGCGAGCTTTTTCTTCGGCTCGACCTTCGCTTTGGCGTATTTGCCGCGTTCGGACTTCGTGACGTTCTTGACCTTCGCCTTGCCGTAGCCGAGCTGAACGGCGGTATAGCCGTTCTTTTCCTTGGTGCAAACGCCGGTGACCTGAACGCCGTCAAGCTTGAGAACCGTAACGGGAATATGCTCGCCCGTTTCGGAAAACACGCGGGTCATTCCGAGTTTTTTCGTAATCAGACCGGTACGCTGAGATTTCTTTGTCTGTGCCATAGCCCTGTCCTTAAACCCTGATCTCGACATCGACGCCCGCAGCAAGATCGATCTTCGACAATGCGTCGATCGTTTGCGGAGTCGGTTCGATGATGTCCAGTAAGCGGCGATGCGTGCGGATTTCGAATTGTTCGCGCGATTTTTTATCCACGTGCGGGCCGCGGTTGACCGTGAAACGCTCAAACCACGTCGGCAGCGGAATGGGCCCGCGCACCTGCGCGCCCGTGCGCTTGGCCGTGCTGATGATCTCGCTCACCGACTGGTCGAGCGTGCGATGATCGAACGCCTTCAAGCGTATGCGTATCGTTTGCGTATCCATGTTCAACCTCAAATCCCGTTTCTTATCGGAGCTTTAACCGCTCGAATTCCTATGGCCTTTTCGGCCTATTCAACAGCGACGCGCACTCATCGCTTTCCTTAACCCAATAACTTCTTTCAAGGATTTTCCGCGCTCCTTTTCGGGAGCGCGGAAATCTCGAAATCCTTACTCGATAATCGCCGCGACAACGCCCGCGCCGACCGTGCGGCCGCCTTCGCGAATGGCGAAGCGCAGACCCTGATTCATCGCGATCGGTTGAATCAAGTGCACTTCGCACGTGATGTTATCGCCGGGCATCACCATTTCCGTGCCCTGCGGCAGATGAACTTCGCCCGTCACGTCCGTCGTGCGGAAGTAGAACTGGGGACGATAGTTCGAGAAGAACGGCGTATGGCGGCCGCCTTCGTCCTTGGTCAGAATGTAGCATTCCGCCTTGAACTTGGTGTGCGGCGTGATGCTGCCGGGCTTCGCCAGAACTTGGCCGCGCTCGACTTCTTCGCGCTTCGTGCCGCGGAGAAGAGCGCCGATGTTGTCGCCCGCTTCGCCCTGATCGAGCAGCTTGCGGAACATTTCGACGCCGGTCACGACCGTTTTCGTCGTGGGGCGAAGGCCGATGATTTCGACTTCCTCGCCGACCTTGATGATGCCCTGTTCGACGCGGCCCGTGACGACCGTGCCGCGGCCAGAGATCGAGAACACGTCTTCGACCGGCATCAGGAACGGCTTGTCGGTGTCGCGCTTCGGTTGAGGAACGAATTCGTCAACCGCGTCCATCAGCTTGAGGATCGCCTGTTCGCCGAGTTCGGGGTTCTTGTCTTCCAAGGCGCACAGAGCCGAACCGCGGATGATCGGGGTTTTATCGCCGGGGAATTGGTACTTGGTCAGAAGCTCGCGGATTTCCATTTCGACCAGATCGGCCAGCTCGGGATCGGCCATGTCCATCTTGTTCATGAAGACGACGATCGCCGGAACGCCGACCTGACGGGCGAGAAGAATGTGCTCGCGGGTCTGAGGCATCGGGCCGTCGGCAGCGGAAACGACGAGGATTGCGCCGTCCATCTGGGCCGCGCCCGTGATCATGTTCTTGACGTAGTCGGCGTGTCCCGGGCAGTCGACGTGCGCGTAGTGGCGCTTCTTGGTGCGGTATTCGACGTGCGCCGTGTTGATCGTGATGCCGCGCGCCTTTTCTTCGGGCGCTGCGTCGATCTGGTCGTAAGCCTTGAATTCGGCTTGCCCTGTTTTCGCCAAAACTTTGGTAATGGCGGCCGTAAGCGTCGTCTTGCCGTGGTCGACGTGACCAATGGTGCCGATGTTGCAGTGAGGCAGACTACGATCGAATTTTTCTTTAGCCATTTTTATCTCCGTTTGTTCTTTCGTTTCGTTGCGGTTGACTAAGGTACTACTTCTTCCTTCGTTTCTTTCCTTGCGGCGTTATCCCGCCATCTTCGCTTTGACTTCCAACGCGATAGCGGCCGGAACCTGTTCGTAATGATCGAATTCCATCGTGTACATCGCGCGGCCTTGCGTCATCGTGCGCAACTTGTTCACGTAGCCGAACATATTCGCCAAAGGCACCTGCGCATCGATCGTGCGGGCGTTGCCGCGCTGATCCATGCCGTTGATCTGGCCGCGGCGGCTGTTGAGGTCGCCGATCACGTCGCCCATGTATTCTTCCGGCGTCACGACTTCGACCTTCATGATCGGTTCCAAGAGAACGGGGCTTGCTTTCGGCATGCCTTCCCTGAACGCGGCGCGCGCGGCGATTTCGAACGCGAGGGCCGACGAGTCCACGTCGTGGTAGGCGCCGTCGATCAGCGTCGCCTTGAAATCGATTGTCGGGAATCCCGCAATCACGCCGGTATCCTTGGCCGCGTTGAATCCTTTTTCGACGCCTGGAATATATTCCTTCGGAACCGAACCGCCGACGACTTTACTGTCGAACGAATAGCCCGTCCCGGGCGGAACCGGTTCCAGTTCGACGATGACGCGCGCGAATTGTCCCGCGCCGCCCGATTGCTTCTTGTGGGTGTAATCGACCGTATATTTCCGCGTGATCGTTTCGCGGTACGCCACCTGCGGCGCGCCGACGTTGACTTCGACGTGATAGGTGCGCTGCAGAATATCGACCTTGATTTCGAGATGCAGTTCGCCCATGCCCTTGATCGTCGTCTGCCCCGTTTCGGAATTCGACGCGAGGCGGAAAGACGGGTCTTCCTGGGCAAGGCGCAAAAGCGCGTTGGTCATCTTGTCCTGATCGGCCTTGCTCTTCGGCTCGATGGCCATTTCGATGACGGGATCGGGGAAGTCCATCTTTTCGAGAACGATGGGTTTATCCTGATCGCAAAGCGTATCGCCCGTCGTCGTGTCCTTCAAAGCCGCCAGGGCGACGATATCGCCCGCGAAAGCTTCCTTGATTTCTTCGCGCGTGTTGGCGTGCATCAAAAGAATGCGGCCGATGCGTTCGCGCTCGCCCTTGATCGTGTTTTCGACATACGTTCCGGCTTCGATCTTGCCCGAATAAATGCGGGTAAAGGTCAGGGAACCGACGAAAGGATCAGTCATAATCTTGAACGCCAAAGCCGACATCGGCGCGGTATCCGAAGGGGGCCGTTCGTCGTGCTCGTCCTTGTGCCCGAACTTGAAGCCCTTCACGGCTCCGATGTCGACGGGCGACGGCAGATAATCAACAACCGCATCAAGAAGGAGCTGTATCCCCTTGTTTTTGAATGCCGATCCGCAAAGGATCGGGACGAATTTCATCTTGACGGTTCCCTTGCGGATGCAGGCGTTCAGAACTTCAAGCGAGGGTTCCTTGCCGTCCAGATAAGCTTCCATCGCGGCGTCGTCCATTTCGACGGCGGACTCGATCATTCTCTGGCGATATTCCAAAGCCTGCGCCTTGAGATTTTCGGGGATTTCTTCGTCATGGAACTTGGCGCCGAGCGCTTCGTTTTCCCAGATAACCGCCTTCATGCGGCGCAGATCGACGACGCCCTTGAAATCGGCTTCCGCGCCGATCGGCAACTGAAGAACCAGAACGTTCGCGCCCAAACGATCGCGCACCATATCGACGCAACGGAAGAAATTCGAGCCCGTGCGGTCGAGCTTGTTGACGAACACCATGCGGGGAACGTGGTACTTATCGCCCTGACGCCACACGGTTTCGGTCTGCGGCTCGACTCCCGCGACGGCGTCAAGAAGGCAAATCGCGCCGTCGAGAACGCGCAAGGAGCGTTCGACTTCGATCGTGAAATCGACGTGTCCCGGTGTGTCGATGATGTTGATGCGGTGCTTGTTCCAGAAGCAGGTCGTGGCGGCCGAGGTGATCGTGATGCCGCGTTCCTGTTCCTGTTCCATCCAGTCCATCGTCGCGGTGCCTTCGTGCACTTCGCCGATTTTATAGGACTTGCCGGTGTAATAGAGAATGCGCTCGGTGCACGTCGTCTTGCCGGCGTCGATGTGAGCCATGATGCCGATATTACGATACATCTCGATGGGAGTTTGACGGGGCATGGAAAACGGTCCTTACCAGCGGAAATGGGAAAAGGCGCGATTGGCTTCGGCCATGCGGTGCGTGTCTTCGCGCTTTTTCACCGCCGAGCCGTTCTGATTGGCCGCTGCCTGAATTTCTCCGGCCAAACGGTCTTCCATCGTGTGTTCGCCGCGCGCGCGCGCCGCCGTAATGATCCAGCGCATTGCGAGAGCCTCGCCGCGTTCCTTGCGCACTTCGACCGGAACCTGATAGGTAGCACCTCCGACGCGCCGCGAACGCACTTCCAAATGCGGACGCACGTTTTCGATGGCGTTCTTGAAAATTTCCAAGGCGTTGCCGCCTTTGGAGAACTTCTGAATCTTTTCCAACACTCCATACAGGATGTGTTCGGCGACGGATTTCTTGCCGTCATACATCAAGACGTTCTGAAATTTCGTGACCATGATGTCCCCGAACTTGGGATCGGGAAGGACTTGGCGTTTTTCTGCGCGACGACGACGAGCCATTTATTCTTCTCCTCTTATTTCGGACGCTTGGCGCCGTAAAGCGAACGGCGCTGCTTGCGATCCTTCACACCCTGCGTATCGAACGTGCCGCGGATGATGTGATAACGAACGCCGGGCAAATCCTTGACGCGGCCGCCGCGGATCATGACGACGCTGTGTTCCTGAAGATTATGGCCTTCGCCCGGAATGTAAGAAATGACTTCGGCGCCGTTGGTTAAACGGACGCGCGCGACCTTGCGCAAAGCCGAATTCGGCTTCTTTGGCGTCGTCGTGTAAACGCGCGTGCAGACGCCGCGCTTCTGCGGGCATTCCTGCAGAGCGGGAACCTTGTCGCGGGCCTTGTTGGGCTTGCGCGGGCTTCTGATCAACTGGCCGATCGTTGGCATCTAAACTCCTTTTTATCTCCGGCGCGACTACTCTGCGGTACGCTGGCTTTGCCAGCTCCCCGCAACCGTGACTGCGCCTTACTTATCTCCGGTCACATGACCGGAAAAAAATGCAAAACCCGCATCGGGGCGCGCTATTCTCTTGCGCTCCGCGTGGGAGATATCTCTAACACCGGGTGACTCTGCTTGACTTTCGCGATCTCTCGCTTTGTCAGCCGTTTCGTCGCCACAGGCTATTTCTCACTTTTGCTACATCCGAAATCGCGTCTGGACCTACGTTTTTTGCATTTCTGCACCCAACCGGTCCACCACCGATTCCGCAAAGGCAGGCGGTTTCTATGCTTTTTCACCCACTGCGTCAAGGAGATAATTGCTTGCAACGCAGTCCTTCAGGCCCCTTCGGAGAAGGCGGCGTTCTTGTGTGGCAAATTGGCCGTTTAAAGGGTAAAGAAGACGGATACTGTTTCCTTGTTTTTCCGAATACGGATGGTTGATTCCCGAATGCCCAATAAACTCACTCTCATCGACGGTTCCGGCTTTATTTTCAGGGCTTTTCACGCCCTGCCGCCTATGATGCGGACGGACGGAACGCCGGTTAATGCCGTTTACGGCTACTGCACGATGCTTAACCGGCTTCTGGCGGATTCGAAGATTCTACATATAGCGGTTATTTTCGACGCGGCACGCAAGACCTTTCGAAATGAAATCTATCCCGAATATAAGGCGCACCGCCCCCCCCCTCCTCCCGAGCTCGTGCCGCAATTCGCGCTGATCCGCGAAGCCACGCGCGCATATGGCCTGCCTTCCGTCGAACTCGAAGGTTTTGAGGCCGACGATCTTATCGCCGCCTATGCCAAAGCTGCTGAAGCGGAAGGACTCGGCGTTCGCATCGTCTCGTCGGACAAGGATTTGATGCAATTGGTCCGCAAGGGCGTCGAGATGTTCGATCCTTTAAAATCTATTCCTATCGGCGCGGACGAAGTTTTCAAAAAATTCGGCGTCGCGCCGGAGAAAGTCGTCGAAGTTCAGGCTTTGGCGGGCGACAGCACCGACAATATTCCGGGCGTTCCGGGCATCGGCGTCAAGACGGCGGCGGAACTTATCAATGCTTATGGCAACCTGGAAAATCTTTTGGCAAAAGCCGCGGAGATCAAACAGCCCAAGCGCCGCGACGCGTTGATGCAAAACGCCGAACTTGCGCGCATTTCGAAGAGGCTTGTGTTGCTCGATGACAATGCGCCCCTGCCCGTTCCGATCGAAAAACTGGTTTGGGAGCGCGATCATCACGCAGAATTATCCGCGTTTTTCCGCGCGCAGAATTTCAAGTCGTTGCTGGCGAAGCTGGGTGCGGCGCCAAGCAAACCTTCTCTGGCCGAATCTTCCCTTCCTCCTGCTGCCGTTCCTGAAAAACAGGAAGAAGAAAACGTCGCCGTCAAAAACGCATCTCAGGATTACGAACTTATCCAAACCGAAGAACGCTTCAAGGAATGGGTCGAAGCCGCGCGCGCGAACGGATATGTGGCGATCGATACCGAGACGGATTCTTTAACCGCCTGCACCGCGAAACTGGTCGGCGTGTCTTTGGCGATTGCGCCCGGAAAAGCTTGCTATATTCCCGTCGGACATATCGATCCGAATACGGCTCCGGAAGACGGCGGATTTTCTTTCGGCGGGGATAAAAAACCGAAGCAACTCGACGTCAAAATCGTCGCCAAACATTTGCGCGATTTGTTGAAAGATTCCGGCGTTCTGAAAATCGCGCATAACCTGAAGTTCGACGCGCAAGTTCTTGGACAGCATGGATTAACTGTCGAACCATACGACGACACGATGTTGCTTTCCTATGTCCTTGCCGCAGGGCTTCACGGACACGGATTGGATGAATTGGCGATGCTTCATCTCAACCACAAAATGATTTCTTTTCAGGACGTGACGGGCACGGGCAAAAACCAAATTACCTTCGACCGCGTTCCCTTGGATAAGGCCGTCGATTATGCCGCCGAAGACGCCGATTTCACGCTGCGCCTGTGGTTGATCTTGAAGCCGCAGATCGCGCAGCATCATGTCGCGCGCGTTTACGAACGCAGCGAAAGGCCTCTCGTTCCCGTCGTCGCGCACATGGAAACTTTGGGCGTTCGCATAGATCCCGAAATTTTGCGCCAGCAAAGCCACGGCTTCGCTTTGCGTTTGCAAAAACTGGAAGCGGAAATTCATGCGCTCGCGGGGCATCCTTTCAACGTCGGTTCGACGCAACAGCTGGGAAACGTTTTGTTCGCCGAAATGGGCTTGCCGGGCGGCGTAAAGGGAAAGAACGGCGCGTATTCCACGGCGTCGGATATTCTCGAACCTCTGGCCGATGCGGGACATGAAATCGTCATCAAGCTTCTGGACTGGCGCAGCGTCGCCAAACTGAAATCGACTTATACGGATGCTTTACCGGAGCAGATCAGCGTGAGAACGGGGCGCGTACATACGTCGTATTCGCTTGTGGGCGCGGCAACGGGGCGTTTGTCCTCGACCGATCCCAATTTGCAGAATATTCCCATCCGCACCGAGGACGGACGCGCCATTCGCCGCGCTTTTATCGCCGAGGAAGGATACACGCTGCTCTCCGTCGATTATTCGCAAATCGAATTGCGGCTCGCCGCGGCAGCCGCCAACATAGGCGCGTTGATTCAGGCGTTTCACGACGGCGTCGATATTCACGCGCTGACCGCCTCGCAGGTATTCAACATCCCGTTAAAAGACATGACGCCCGACAAGCGCCGCGCGGCCAAGGCGATCAATTTCGGGATTATCTACGGCATCAGCGGATTCGGCCTGTCGAAACAGATCGGCATTTCTCCGTCGCAGGCGAACGAATTTATCCGCAGCTATCTCGACCGCTTCTACGAATTGCGCGACTGGATGGAAGAAATGAAGGATTTTGCCCGAACCCACGGCTATGCCGAAACGTTGTTCGGCCGACGAATCCATATTACGGGCATCAAGGAAAGTAATGCCGCGAGGCGCAATTTCGCCGAACGCCAATCGATCAACGCGCCTTTGCAGGGAACGGCTGCCGATATCATGAAACGCGCGATGATCCGCGTCGGCCCTGCTTTAAGCGACGCCAAACTCGGCGCGCGTTTGTTGATGCAAGTGCACGACGAATTAGTGTTCGAGGTTCCGAAGAGTGAGCTCGATGCGACGGCAACTCTTGTGAAAAAGATTATGGAGAACGCGCCGCTGCCCGCCGTATCGTTGCGCGTTCCTCTGGTCGCCGACGCGGGACACGCCGCGAACTGGGCCGAGGCGCATTAGGAGAATAAAAGGCGCTCCGTCCTTTTAATTATAGCTACGGACTATAAGTCCCCGAAGGCGTACTACAATTCCATTGGCCAGAATACAACATACAAGCAGTCCCGTTTGTAGTGTTAATACAAACTACATTTGGTCCGGTCGAACTACATTCCTCAGTTCCAGGACCGGCTCCGCTGCCGGGAGCATAACCCGAAGGCGTACTACAACTCCATTGGCCATCATACAACATACAAACTTTCCCGGTTGCAATGTTAATACAATCCATAATAGCACCGCTTTCGTACCCAACGCACTGCTCATTTCCCGCTCCGCTGGAAGACAACATCGATTTCCATATCAGAGCCGGATTGCTTTCGCTTGTTTGAAGACACGCAATGATGCTGACCTGATCTGTATCCATTTGGGTCTGGCCCAAATTTGTACATGTCTGGTTAATCAAAGAAGAACTAGCCTCTGCCGGAAACGACTGAAGAAAAAAGCCGATAACGGCAATAAGAAAAAGCGCGCGCATGACTTCTCTCCTTTGCTAAATAAATGGGCTTCCGTTTGTGTTATCCCCTTGTTAATTTCCGGTCAATCATTCTGCGTCCCGTTGTTTTAGCCGGTTGGCGTTACAGGCTTAGGGAGTCCAGCTCGAATAACTACTGCAGGTCCATACATGTTCCGGCGAGAGAGTTGTGTAACATACCGCCCCGGTTGCCATGTTGCTGCACGTGATGATGGCGGGCGCCGAGGCTCCTATGGCCGTACACTGCACAGTTCCTGTCCCTATATTCCAGCCCGAATAACCGTTGCAGTTCCAAACGTGTTCGGGAGTGTTATCCGTGTAACAGACCGTCCCTGTTGCGCTATTAGTACACGCCATCTCGTTGGGCGCCGAGGGCCCCACACCCACGCACAGCTCGGTTCCCGTCGTCCCTACGCTCATCGATTTCCATATCAAAGCGGTATTAGTGCTGCTGGTGTTAAGGCAAGCGATAATGCTCGCTCCATCCCCGTCCATCATGGTTTGGCCGAGTTGGGCACATGATTTAGTTAAACAGCTCACGCCTCCATTAGGTGGAACGCAATTTTGCGCCGCCGCGGATGCGCCGCTTATCAAAAGAAAAGCCGCCGAAAGAAGTATCGCGTTGCGCATGGCTTTCCCCTTGGTCGTTGGAAATTGAGAATTCTCCTGATAATTACTCCCCCTCATTAATTTTTTGTTAATAATACAGATGCGCAGCGGTAATAGCAGATTGGCATTACAGGCTTGCCCTTCCGTAAAATCCCCCTGTATTGTAGCCCAGTTTTTCTCGATTCTTCTTTGTCCGCGTTTTCATGTCTCTCTCCCAAACGCAAAAGATCGATTTTTTTCCCCTCCAAGCGCGCGCTTTGGCGCCTTATCTCATTCTAACTTTGGCCGTTTTTGCGGCATACGGAAATATCTTCGACAACGATTTCGTCTTCGACGACAATCTGACTATCGGGATCAATACGTATTTGCAGGGATGGGGCCACATCGGCGACATCCTGACGAGTTCGACAACGAACGGCGCTCATATTGTCGGCGGGTTTTACCGTCCTTTGCAAATTCTTCTTTATCTATTCGCCTTTCACCTCGGCAACGGAGACGCTTTTTGGTTTCATGCGTTGAATCTAGCGCTGCACATCGCCAACACGTGCTTGGTCTATAGACTTGGGGTCAAGCTTGGGTTCGTCCCCAAAGGGGTTTTTCTGGCGGCGCTGATATGGAGCGTCCACCCCATCCACACCGAAGCCGTGACCTACATGAGCGGAACGGCGGATCCCCTTTGCGCGTTCTTTTGTCTCTCCGCGATCATCGTTTTATTGCCCGATTTCAGCTTTCGTAAAATCCTGGCCGTCATTCCTCTTTTCCTTTTGGGGCTTGTTTCGAAAGAAACGATGGTCATGTTTCCGCTTCTGGTCATGGCTTGCCTGTTTTATGTAAGCCCTCAAAGGCTCAATCCCCGCAGCTATTTTCGCACTTGGCCTTTATGGATCATCGCGCTCGTGTACGCCTATTGGCGCACGCATGCCGAAGGCTTCGACGGCCCTCAGACATATGCCCATTTTTATGGACTGCCCGCCTTCTCCCCGTTGAAAGATTACGCGGCACATCCTCTTTACCGGTTCACGACCTTCCTCGCCACGCTGCCTCAATATCTTCAGCTTTTGATCTGGCCAACTCATTTGCATATGGAGAGGTCTTTTTTCGTTCAGACAAGTTTCAAATCCGGGTTCGTTGCCGGAGGAATCGTGATCGTCGCTTTCGCCGCAGGACATATCGTTTATAGCTGCCGGACGGTATTCGGCGGATCCGGAAAGCTGCGTCCGCCCCCCCAAAAATCGGGCGACGGGCAACGGCAGGCCGAACGCTATCTTGAATTGAGCTGGGGCTTTTTGTGGTTTGCAGCGGCGCATGCGCCCGACACGGGATTGCTCGTGCCGATGAATTCGCTGTTCCTGGAACATTGGATGTATTTGCCCTCGGTGGGATTGTTCTTGGGCTTGGCTCAAACGATCGTCGTTTTGACGAAGCGTTTGCCGAAAGCGACGCCCGTCGTCTGTTACGCCGCCGCGTTGATTTTTGCGTTCGTTTTATCGATTAAAACATACGAACAAAACAAAATCTGGCATGACCCCGTTTCCTTCTATGAAAACATTTTCGCCAACGGAGAAACTTCGCCGCGCGCGCGCAATAATCTGGCGCTCTATTATGCCAACCGCGGCCAGTTCGACGAAGCCATCGAACAGTTCAATCAGGCGATCTCGGGCGCCGATATTTATGCCGAAACGCGCTATAATCTGGCCGTGACGTATTTGCGTAAGTCCGAAGATGCGGAAAATATCGAAAAAGCGATCAAGAACCTTCAGCGCTCGCTGGAAATTCAGCCGGATTTTTACCGTTCTTATCAAACGCTCGGCGATATTTACGGCACCTTGCTGCACAACGGGGAAATGGCCGATTATTACCACTCCCGTGGAAAGGCGATCTTTGATCAACAAAAATAAGCCTTCCGGCACCGGCTCTTTTCAGCCTTCAAAAGGTCTTTAGGCTTGTCTCTTTCAAAAAACCTTTTGTATGATCGGGATCAGATTCGCCGATCATCATTTTACCTTCGTTCCCATGTCTCTTTCCCAAACTAAAAAAATCGATTTTCTTCCCGCGCAAGCGCGCGCTCTGATGCCTTATTTCATTCTGGCCCTGGCCATCCTTGCGGCATATTGCGATATCTTCACTAACGACTTTATCTACGACGACCTCGCAACAATTCAATATAATTCCTACTTGCATGGATGGAGCCACATCGGCGATATTCTGACGAATTCGACCATGGGGGGCGCCCATGTTGCGGGCGGCTTTTACCGGCCTTTGCAAGGCTTGTTTTATCTATTCGCCGCTCACCTCGGCAACGGAGACACTTTTTGGTTTCATGCGCTGAATCTGGCGCTGCACATCGCCAACGCGTGTCTCGTTTATAAACTCGGGATCAGGCTTGATTTCGACGCCAGAGGCGTATTTCTGGCGGCGCTAATATGGAGCGTCCATCCTCTCCACACCGAAGCCGTGACCTACATGAGCGGAACGGCGGATCCCCTTTGCGCGTTTTTTTGTCTCTCCGCGATTATCGTTTTATTGCCCGATTTCACGCCGCGCAAAATTTTGAAAACTATTCCCCTGTTTTTGCTTGGGATCGCCGCCAAGGAAACGATGGTCATGTTTCCGCTTCTGGTCGTTGCTTGCCTGTTTTATGTAAGTCCCCAAAGGTTCAATCCCCGCACTTATTTTCGCACTTGGCCTTTGTGGATCATCGCGCTCGTTTACGCTTATTGGCGCTTACACGCCGAAAATTTCGATGGGCCTTTGACATACGCTCGTTTCTATGAACTTCCCGCCGCGGCCCAATTAAAGGCCTATGCATATTCTCCCCTTTTCCGATTTCTTACCTTTCTCGCCACGCTGCCTCAATATCTTCAGCTTTTGGTCTGGCCAACTCATTTGCATATGGAGAGGAATTTCTCCGTTTATGAAAACTTCTGGGTTTGGCCTGTCGTCATCGGATTTATGATGACCCTTTTCGCCGCGGGATGCATCGTTTATAGCTGCCTCCGATCCAAAGACTGGCTTTCTATGAGCTGGGGTTTTCTCTGGTTTGCAGCGGCGCATGCGCCCGATACGGGGTTGCTCGTGCCGATGAATTCGCTCTTTCTGGAACATTGGATGTATTTGCCCTCGGTGGGGTTGTTCTTGGGCTTGGCGCAAACGGTCGTCGTCCTGACAAGGCGTTTGCCGCAGGCAAGGCCTTTTATCTGTTTAATGGCATTGGTCCTTGCTTGTGCGTTTTCAATCAAAACTTACGAACAAAACAAAATCTGGCACGATCCCGTTTCTTTCTATGAAAACATCTTTGCCAGCGGAGAATCTTCGGCGCGGGCGGATAACAATCTGGCGCTTTATTATTCCAACCACGGCCAGTACGACAAAGCCATCGACCTATGCAATCGGGAGATTGCGCATGCCGACGTTTATTCCGGAACGCGATATACTTTAGCCCTCACTTATCTGCGCATGTCCAAAGACGACGAAAGCATCGCAAAGGCGATCGAAAATCTTCATCGCGCGCTGGAAATCGATCCGGATTTTTATCTTGCCTTTCAACTTCTGGGCGATATTTACGGCAACTTGCTGCACGATAAGGAAAAGGCGGATTTTTACAACTCCCGCGCGGAAGCCCTTATCAATCAACTGCCATAGGTTCAGACCCATTGCAGAACCCGCTCGGACGAGGGGGATGCGAGAAGCGAGAAGCGAGGAGCGCAGGACCGCAAGCGTACTTTGACGCACGTGCGTATCCGAGCACCGAAGCGACAAAAGCAGTTCTCCGTCCGAGTTAGGGTTATGCAGGAGGTCTGTTTTTGTTGTGCGCCTTATGGGCGTAAAGGTTGAAATCCGCCGTCTGCATGACAGCGTCGGCGCTGCTGGTTCCCGTATAGGCGGCAAAGCCGAAGCTTGCGCGCAAAGGAAGGCGTTCGGACAATACGGCTTTTTTGCCAAAAGCTTTTTCAAATCTCGTCAGCCACCTCGCGCCGAAAGGTTCCTCCATATGCGTCAGCAACAAGGCAAATTCGTCGCCGCCCAAGCGCGCAACCGTGTCGTTCGCGCGCACGCCTTGGCTTAGAACGTCCGCGGCGGCGCATAAATAAGCATCGCCCGTCTGATGCCCCCATGTATCGTTGATCGCTTTAAATCCATCGAGGTCAATCATGACAAGAACGCCGTCATAATCCGCGTCGCGCCGCGCCATCGCCAGTTCGCGTTTGAAAGCGATGGAAAATCCGCGGCGGTTGGCAAGGCCCGTCAGTTCGTCCGTCAACGCCATTCCTTCCAAACTTCTGATGCGTTCTTCCTGAGCGCGGATAACGGCTTCCGCCTGGCATAAAGCGGTGCGAATATCTATCAAGCCGCCACTCTCGAAATGATCCCGTCCTTCATCTTCGACTGCTTGTGGCGTAAACACGCCCCATCCGCGCCGCGCCGCGGCTGGATGAGAAGATGAAGAACTTTGTTCTTTAGTTAGTGCGCGCATGAGGTTTTCTCCTTATGAAGAAGGCTCGTCCGGAGAAAAGCAAAGTATGTGCCAAGTTATCCACAGGGATAATTCATTGATTTTAAACAAATATTTAAAAACAGTCTATTGTTTTTAAAGAGAGAATCGGCAGATATTTCCCATTTCGATTCTTTTTTGTCCCTGCCGAACATCCGCGCATAGTCGTTGACACCAGAGTCCCGACTCCCTATAAAGCAGCCTCTTTTGAAGGAATGCGTTATGAAAAGAACCTACCAACCAAGTAAATTGATCCGCAAGCGCCGGCACGGATTCCGTTCCCGCATGGCTACGGCCGGAGGCCGCAAGGTCTTGGCTCGCCGCCGCGCGCAGGGCCGCAAAAAGCTGTCGGCTTAGGCTTAACTTGGCCGCCGTTGGCACCAAATTAGAAATTTTACGCAAACGCGCCGAGTTCCTTGCTGTTGCCTCTTCCGGCAAAAGATGGGTCGCGCCCGGATTCATTCTGCAAATCGGCGACGCGCATGAACCTTCCAAAAATGTCCGTTACGGATTGACCGCCAGCGGCAAGATCGGCAACGCGGTTGCGCGCAACCGCGCCCGCCGCCGTCTTCGCGCTATGGCCTTTCAGATAATGCCTTACGCATCCCCCGAACATGATTATGTGCTGGTCGCCCGCGCTTCGACGCCTGCGTGCGCTTTTACCGCGATGCAGCAAGACCTTTCGAAAGGGCTTAAGCGGCTGAAGTTGTGGCGGGAGTAAAAGAGTCCTATAAAGACATCCTGTTGCGACTTTGCTAACTTCTTTCGATTAGCGCGTCTTCATTCGGCTAAGGGAGGCTCTCATTCCCACCCCTCAAAAAAACGATTGCGGAATTATCGGTTCCGTCGAAGTTCCCGACTATCTGGAAAAAACGTATTGGTGGGCTTATGTCCGCCCGTGGGCCGTCAAGTTTTGGGAGCGCGAATGGCTTATCAATCTTATTCTATGGTTCCATTACAAGCGCCTGCGCAACGAGGCTTTAGCCGCGTTCGGCGACATTCTTTCCGGCCGCACGCTTCAGCTTTCATGCGCCTATGGGGCGCTTACGCCGCGCCTCTATGAGAAAGTCGAGGCGTCGGGGGGAACTCTTGACGTCGTCGATGCCTCAAGGCCCCAGTTGGAAAATTTATGGCGCAAATTGCCAAAACCCAACAAAGTTCGTCTGTTGAACATGGACGCCGCCAATCTGTCCCTTCCGAACGCGACGTACGACCGCGTTTTGATGTTCTTCTTGCCTCATGAGTTGCCGCGCGAGGCTCGCGAACGCGCGTTCGACGAAGCGTTCCGCGTCGTCAAATTCGGGGGAACTGTTTTGGTCGTCGAATTTTCGGAACCGAAATGGTGGCATCCTTTGCGTTATTTGTATCTGCCTTTTTTGGCGTATCTCGAGCCTTTCGCTCCCGATATCTGGAAGCATGACAACGTGACCGCGTGGCTGCCGGAACGCTTTGCCGACCGCATCGTGAGCCGGAAGAAAATTTTCGGCGGTTATTATCAGGTCTTGTTGTTCAGGGCATGAGCGCAAAACCCGAGTTTCCGTTTGCCGACTACGCCTTTCCGTCAAAAAGTTGGAACGGGCTTGTTCTTGTCGGCGAAGCGCCGGGCGCGGAAGAAGTTCGAAAAGGAAAACCTTTCGTCGGACGCAGCGGGCAATTGCTCGACAAAATGCTGGAACAGGCGGGCATTGCGCGCGAAGAGATTCTCATCGCCAACGTTTTCCGTTTTCAGCCGCCCGCGAATAAAATCGACGCCTTTTTCGCTTCGCGGCGCAAAGCGCTGAGCGAAGGCTTTGCTCTTGCCGAAGTTTACGGAAAATTCGGGGGTTCATTCTGCCGCGCGGAGTTTGCTTCGGAGATTGAGCATCTGCGCGACGTTCTGACGCGCGAAAAACCTGAAATCATCGTCGCGCTCGGGCGAACGCCTTTGTGGGCACTTACAGGCGAGAACGGGCTTTTAGACAAAGTCGGAATCCCCCTGCCCTGCCGTTTAGGGCTCTCGGCAAATGTCATTCCGACCTATCATCCCAGCTTTATTTTGCGGGGCAATTGGAAGCTTCAGGACACATGGTTAGGCCACCTTCAACTCGCCCGCAAAAGGCTTAAATAGATGCTTTGGATTTTTTGCTTGCTCAAAACGCGGCAAAACCTTAAAACCCTGCAACCTAAGAATAACGATTTTGGATGTTGATACGTAAGATCGTTAAAGTGGGCGCATAGCTCAGCGGGAGAGCACTACCTTGACATGGTAGGGGTCACAGGTTCAATCCCTGTTGCGCCCACCACTACTTTCAAAGACTTAGCTCCCATCGGGGGAGCACATTTCGGTTCTTGTGGGAGTGAGTGTGGGAGGAACGAGCAAAGAATCCAAGGCGGGAAGCCGTTTTGCTGGGTTCTCCTGTTGAGTGTAATTCCTCACCTTCTCATTTTTATGTGTCTTTTGTCAGCGCTTTTTTAAAAGTTGATCGCGACTTTCTTTCTCTTCTCACCTTAACACCGCGCCAAGTTCAGCATCGGTATGGTGAATTGTTTAAGCCTTATGGGCGGCGCATTGCTGCGCTGGAGTTGTGTTAGCCGCTGATGTTGTGCCACAAGATGAAGAATAAATGCTTGATGGCAATTCCTTTAATTCCTCACTTTCCGCAGCAAGGTAAAGCAAGGAAGCGTTTTGTGATACATATAGCGGAGCTAATGAGGCCTGCTTAGCAAACCATTTGGATATTGAATTTCCTTTTTTCGCGCCCCTCTCTGACATCGAAAATAGCTGCTGATATATGCGCGGAGCAACTCCTGTATATGCAAAAAAAACAACCTTACCGTCTTCCTCCTTCCCTTCTAATGATTCTAAAGTGAGTTCTTCGTGGTGACCTGCTCCCCAATTATGTACCAGCGGCAGGTTGAGTCTTTGGGTTTTGTAGCGCAAGCGGTTGCGGGCGGCAAGAGGCTGGCGGCGTGACCGCCACGAGTCCGAAGCCGACAGCCTCT
>Ga0181520_10001075_pt1 | contig 57261 bp, 51 predicted proteins | sample PEATcosm2014_Bin_29_FD_132451 | JGI IMG/M metagenome (GOLD analysis project Ga0181520, IMG submission 132451) | Peatland microbial communities from MTU Mesocosm Facility, Houghton, MI, USA - PEATcosm2014_Bin02_30_metaG | ecosystem: Environmental > Terrestrial > Soil > Wetlands > Peat | place... | reverse complement strand
TCACGCCGTTCACGTCCTGGGTCACGCCGGGCTGGGTCAGTTCACAATTGCCCCCGGCGGGCGCAGCCAGATCGACCAGCACCGAGCCGGGCCGCATGGCCTCGACAGCGGCGCGGCGAATGAGCCGTGGTGCGGGGCGGCCGGGCACCTGGGCCGTGGTGACGATGACGTCGGAGTGGGCAGCGGTCTTGGTGATCAAATCGCGGCCGCGGTCCAGCGCTTCCTCTGAAAGCTCGGCGGCGTACCCGCCTCCGCCTTCGGCGCTGATGCCGCCCAGATCCACATCCAGGAATTTCGCGCCGAGCGAGCGGACCTGCTCCCCGGCGGCGGCGCGCACGTCGTAGGCTTCGACCACGGCGCCAAGGCGGCGGCCGGTGGCGATGGCCTGCAATCCTGCGACCCCTGCGCCGATGACGAAGACGCGGGCTGGCGGAATGGTGCCCGCAGCGGTCATGAGCATGGGAAACAGGCGCGGCAGGCGGTCGGCGGCGGAGATAACGGCTTTATAGCCCGCCACAGTGGCCATCGACGACAAGGCGTCCATGCTCTGCGCACGGCTGATGCGCGGAACCAACTCCATGCTGAACAGGGTTACCGGGCGCGCAATGGCGGTGGCCAAGGCAGTGGGCGCGTCGAGTGGCTTGAGAAATCCAATCACCACGCAGCCAGGTTTGAGCTGTGCCTGGTCGGCTAGATCAGGGGCATTCACCAGCGGCAACAGGTCGGCATTGCTTAGAATTGAGGTGCGGTCAGTGGTAACGGTAGCGCCCGCTTCGGAATAGGCCGCATCGGACGCCCCGGCAGCAATGCCTGCACCAGCTTCAACGATAACCGTAACTCCTTGAGCCAACAACGTTTTCAAGCTGTCCGGCAACAGGGCCACACGGGTTTCGCCGACTGCAGATTCCTTGAGTATGCCTAAGAGCAATGTGCCTCCGCGATCTATTTGGAAAAATGGGCTATAGGGAGGAATATCATCCCGGACAATGCCGCGTCCATGGCCATCCTTAAGGATTATTCAGCAATGCGGAAGGGGCGGCTTGTGACGATGGTCACCGGAGACCGGGATTCGTGGCGCGATGAACCTGAGATTTGCATTTCCTATCCCAGGTGCCCCATGTACGCAACTACAGCGAAGCGTTCAACCACCTCGACATAGTCCGCGATTAGTTCTAAGCACTCATCGAGATCGCGATACGCGAAAGGACCGTCCGTTCGCAAAGAGGCGTCCTCGACCCCATCGGGAATCAGGATGGAACGGCGAAGCGCCGTGAAGTCGAAGCCGTCGGCAAACGGCTTGCAATCACTTCGCGACATTCTGCGCCCTGTCCCGTGGCTCATCGAATTCAGAATTTCCCCCATTCGTTTTCCGCCTCGGATTAGTACTACGTCGCCGGACATATGCGAAGGCAGAACCGACAATTCGCCGGGCAACAGCCTTACAGATCCTTTGCGGATGATGACGCGCCCATCGCCAATCTGCTCATATGTGTTGTGCGGCAGGTCGAGAACCAGTTCCGTCTCTCCAAAGACCCGGTCGAGCCGGTCGTGGATAGTGGTCCGGTTGTCGACCGCCCATTGCACCACTCGACCGAATGTCGAGTCAAACTCCCGGGGAAAATCAACGATCGCGTCGACGTGTCCGCTTTCGTTTCGGGACCCGGTGTGAATCAGGAAGTGAAGCGGCCCATCGTCGTAGGGTGCGAGAGCATCCAGGAAATGGTTCCCACCGCCTAGGTCGCCGAGCCCGCCTTTGTTCTCCCTTAGCAGGTCCGCAACCGCGTTCCACGTTTCCCTATCCAAATCAGCAACAGGTACCGAAGAGCGCACCAATCTCATGCCGCATCCGCAATCGGAGATGGCAAAGCGGCGCCAGTCATTCTGTCGCGTAAGCACGGCTGTGCCGGTGGGCAATGGCGATTTTCCCGGACAGGCGTCCGGCAGAAAAACCATCTGCTCTGCCTCCAGGTCATGGGGCGTCCAGGAATGCAGCCTGCCCAGCGGCTCAGCGGATAGGTTTGTTACTTGCACGACTGCCTCCAGGGTCGAATTATCGCATTTCCATTCAATCCAAACTTCCGTCGAGGGAGAACAGGCATCTACGGACAAGGTTCCAAACCGCTTCCACTGTCCCGGTTGCATCCAAAGAGATTGGACCCAGCTTGAAGGGATCAGGCGGTCCGTCGTAGAATTCGGGCCGCAGATGAATTGAGAGAGGTGTTCCGCATGAGATGTGATCGTCCGTTTATTGGTTCCGTCCTGCTGCTTGCATCTGGATTGGCATTGTTGTTTGGCTACTGCCACGGCACCGTGAGCATGAGCGCCGCCTACCCGCTGGATGGATCGACATTCAATATGTCGGTAACGACGACCGGCCCGGCCGTTCTGGGCGGAGTTGTGCTTACCGCGCTTGGGCTGCTCGCGATGCTCTGGGCGCTAGTGGCCGCAATCGTTTCGCAGGTGCAGTTGATTGGCTCGACTCCAGAGCGAGTTGAGTTGCCCAAGCGGGTAAGCCGTCCGGAAGTGCCGCAGAGCTAATGAAGAGGCCGGCTTTTGTGGATGGGGCTCACCATAGCGGCGCCACCGTGGCTTCGGTGAAGACCGGCTTGGGGCCTCCGCGGTTGGAAAGGTGAATCATGGCCAAGTAGGGTTTGAGCTGCGAATCGTAAGTCACAGTGATACTTCCGCCCCGGCCATCCGGCCCATCCGAACCGTTCATGCCGCTGTGACCGTCCAGCCCACTGCTCCCGTCAGGCGATCCTGTGCCCCCGGAACCACCTCGGCCACCACGTCCACCCTGTCCACCGGATCCCCCGGAGCCTCCGTCTGCCTTGACGGTCAGGGAGCCCCTTTGCGGATCGACCAGGTAGAACCTCTTGTGTCCAGCCGCGAAAACGCCCACCTGAATCAGAGGGTGGGGACCCGGCCGAAGTGTAGCCTGGACCTGTACCGGCGGTGCGTCTCCACCGGGCCCGCCATCCCCACCATCCGAGCCGTCGCCACCGTTCCCTCCGTCCCCACCGGCGCTGGGGTTATCCGGGTCCGAGGAGCCGGGGCTTCCGCTCATGCCATCGGACCCATCGCTGCCATTAAGGCCTGCGGACCCATCGAGTCCGGAAAAATTGGACACGAATGCGACGTCATAGCGCAGCGGAATATCCAACTCCGCGCGCATCTCAGGATGGGTGGGTACGGTGATAACTACGTGGGGCAGCTTGCCGTCGCTCTTCCGGGGATCCTTGGGGAGAGTAACCACGCCTTTCTGATTCACTGTCACGATGGTCGCCGTGACTGCGAGGTCCCTCCACATCACTTTGCCCTTCCCTGCCCCCTCGGTCTGCAGCACTTTGCCATCCGGCTGGGCTACCTCTACGACCAGCGGAGAGCTCTGTCCCGGCGCGATTCCCGGGCCTTTGGCCTGAGTCACCTCGATGGATTTCACCGGGGTCTTTGCCAGGTCAACTTTCATTCCCAGGCGCACTTGAAGTCCCGCGCATCCGCTAAATGCAACGAGAGAAACGAATCCCAGGCAGGCCAGCCTTGCGCTGCGCAAGGCACCCCGGGTAGATGAGTGAACTGCCTTTCTGCCGTTTTGAAAGGAATAGGAAAAGGGAACAACGAAGAAATGCAACAAGGCAAGGACCATGGACTTTCTCATGATGGGCTCCGTCAAGCTCCAAACCAGGACGCCGCCAGATTGCACATGAAATGCAAATTCCGGCTTTGGTCGCAAATGAAGAGGCTCTGATCGATTCAACACCAGATCGCCCTGCATGTTGCGTGATGGTTGTCATGCGCCGGAAGCCGATTCAAATATGCTTCGCTTGTCCCATATCGGGCTCACGTTCCTTGCCGATGAACGAAAGCAGTCTCGCAATTTGAGACCGCGCGCCTAGAAATCCCGCAGAGGATTGCAGAGGGTCCTCCGTGAAGGCGAATGAGGCGCTCGGGTACTACCTGACAGTAAGAATGCGCCTGGGGCCGGGGGGCAAAAAGAGGGCGTGGAAAGGACGATGCGATGGCTGCATGGCTGGGACCACAGGGGAGAAGCGACGAAGACCTCGAGCGCATCCGCAAGGGAGTTGCTCCGAGCCAAGATGCACCGTCCTTGGACCGCATTGACCGACTACGGTATCCGCTGAAGGACGCACACGGCCACCTGCTCCACAGCGGGTTGAAGACCACTTGTGTGGTTCAGGAGATCGGGATCGATGGATGCTCTGTTCAAACGGACAGACCATTCCGCGACGGCGCGTTGGCGCAGATCGAAGTTGTCTTGCCGCTTTTTGGAATGCTGCTGCATATGCCTGCCACGACCGAGATGCTGGTGGGAGAGCGGCTGATCGAGATCCGCTTCAATCACAAGACGCAGCGCTCAAAAACCCAGTTAGCCGGTCTCATCGCTTGCCTGACGGGGGCCTCTTCTCCCGAATCGGTGTGGGAGACTCTTGCCGCCAAGGAATTGAACGCTTCGATAGGCGATGTGCTGTTGGCCCTGCCTCCGGAAATCAAACCCAAAGCCGCACCGGGAAAGGTGCTCTACGATCCCGAGGTCCATGCCGGCGAAGGCCGGTTGCAGGCCCAGGAGAAGGTTGAGTGGCCTGTCGTTTTCCGGTCGGCCAACAGTCTGTTTCAGATGGTTGGTGCCCTCGTGGATCTGAGTCTGGGCGGTTGTACGATTCGCACAGTCAAACCCCTGACGGCAGAGCGACATGACGCCGTCGAAGTAGATTTCGATTTTCAAGGCTTGCACTTCCAGATCGCCGGCATAACACAGGCTCTTTATGACACGCACACCGTCGGTGTGCGGTTCAATCCCATGGCGAGGCGCAGACGGGAAGACCTGGCGCAGTCGATCGAGGAGCTTTGCGTCGCGCACAAGCTCAAACTTGAAACTGCCTAACGCAGCTCCGATCCAGGAAAACAGCCGCAGACACGAGCTTTTGCACACTTCTTTGGCCCATCGAGACGCCGGACGGGCAACACCCATCATGAAGCGCCAGGGTGTCGGTTGCGAGATTCCGGGCGCAAAGAGAAGAGATTAGACTCAGGCTGCCCCCATGTAGTGGAATGGTTGCGGCGAGTAGGGCGGCTGCGAGGTCGGTCTGCTTACCTCTCGACCCAAGAAAAGAGCGTGCTCGTGCCTATTCGCATTTTTCCCACATACGTTGCCGCGTGCTTGTCGCTGATCTGCGTTTCTGCAGCCTTAGGGCAATCATCTGCTGTGGCTACTTCCGCACCGTCTGCCGCGCCGCAGGTGCCTTTCTGGCTTCCTGCGCCGCATGTCGATGCCCCGCTGGGCGAGATTGCCCACATGCCGGGCGATGGCGAGGGAGCCTACAAGACTCACCAATATCGCGATCTGTTTGCCGAACAGGGACACACCCCAGCCGAGACCCGCGCCAAGATCGAGAAAGCCTTTCAGCAGCTTTTCCATGGCGATGGGCAGGAAGAGCGTGTCTATTTTGAGACCGGCGCCAACGAGAACGGGCCACTGGCGTACGTGACCGACTGGGCCAACAACGACGCCCGAACCGAGGGCATGAGCTACGGCATGATGATTGCCGTCCAGTTAGACAAGAAGCGAGAGTTCGACGCGCTGTGGAACTGGTCGAAGACCTACATGCTGATGACAGATCCGCAGAACCCGTCGGTGGGGTACTTTGCGTGGTCGATGGCGACGGACGGGTCGCCGCGGTCGACGGGCGCGGCGCCGGACGGGGAAGAGTATTACACCATGGCGCTCTATTTTGCGGCGCGGCGATGGGGCAACGGGACTGGGATTTATAACTATCAGGCCGAGGCCGACAAGATTCTGCGCGGCATGAGGCATCACCCGGTGTTGACCGGGACTGGGCCCTTCCGCATTCACCCCGGAGATGAGCCGTTTGTGCAGCCGGATCATCCCTGGCCCAGCCCCAATACGCACAAAGCGGAGCGGGAAGCCGCGGCCAAGGGCACTGTGCCTGCGCCCCGATTCCACTTCAATCGCGGACCTTGGACCGAGACGATCGGCCCCATGGTGGACGAAGAGCACTTCATGATCAAGTTCGTACCCAATGTCGATGGCGGGGTGACCGACGCGTCGTACCATCTGCCGGCGTTCTACGAGCTGTGGTCGCGGTGGGGGCCGGTGGAGGACCGCGCCTTCTGGGCCAAGGCGGCAGACGTGAGCCGCACGCTCTACACCAAGGTGACCGGGCCGGAGACGGGGTTGACGCCGGAACGCAGCCACTTCGACATGACGCCGGTGGTGAATCGCGCGGGCACGGCTACGCCCTTCAGCTACGATTCGTTCCGCAGCGCCAGCAACTGGAGCGTGGATTATTCCTGGTGGCACAAGGACAAACGGGAGACGGTACTGAGCGATCGCATCCAGAAGTTCCTGTTGAGCCAGGGCATCGACAAGTTCGGCGACCAGTACACGCTGGAAGGGAAGCCAATTTCGACACAACATCTGACCGGCCTGGTGGCAACAACGGCCGCAGCCAGCCTGGCCGCGACGCCGGGACCAACTGCCAAGGCCTTTGTGGACGAGCTGTGGAAGACGCCGGTGCCCTCGGGCGAGCAGCGGTACTACGACGGTATGCTCTATTTGATGAACATGATGCACGTTAGCGGGAACTTCAGGATTATTGAAGCAGCTAGCAGCCGCTAGCTTTTAGCTGCTAGTGGTGTGTCTCACGCAGATCGTCGTTTATCGGTTTTGAAGGGTACGGGCTTCAGCCCGTACATAAAACCAGCAAGATCAGCAGGGCTTTAGCCCCTGAAGGAATCCCATTGAAACTGGCCAGATCGCTTTGGTCAATGAAAACTGACCCTATGATTGAGACACTCCACTAGCTTTCGGCGTTTGGTAAGCTTCACAGCATTCCCAGAAGAGGGGCGCGCGGTGTCCTTTGCTTCCGGATGCTTTTCGCGTCGACCCGTGGGGAGGCTGACATCGTAGCCTGCGGTCTCACCGGCGAGAAAGGCATCCACTTCGTCGAGGCCGGCCATCAGGTCATCCAATTTGGTTGCCATGAAGCCTTTGTACTCCGTTGGACGCTTCTCGTCGAGATCTTTGCTCTCAAAGTTCGAATGGAATCGGCAGGCGTAGTTTCGAAACACGCTCACCTTGATTCCGTTGCCTCGAGTCAGTTCCCAGCGAGGGCCTCGACTGGAACAAATGCAGCCCACGGATTCGACGGGATACCGGTCTCAATGGAGTTCGCTGGAGCAGTTGAGACGAAGTCAGGGAAGTTGCTGTAGGTTCTTCCATCCAAGACTCGACCAGCTGCCGCCTTGCGAACACCTCCCCACTGCTTGAAAAAGAAGGGAATTCCCTGACGACTGCATTGGTCCTGTATAGCCTTCACCCATTCGGATTTCATGGGGCGAGCTCCTGGACCACTTTCCCCGCCGACGATTACCCAGGCAATCCCGCACAAATCGATTTCGCCAAGGTCTTCAAGCAAGGGCTCAATCGACAGGAACCGCACCGCTATCGGGGTCTCCTGCAAACGGCGCAGCCGTGGAAGTCCGTTCCTTCTGTTCTCGACGCTGACACCCCACCAAATGTGTGTCTCCGCAGCGAACTCGCTCAATGCGCCCGAGAGGAGTTGAGACATCCGCTCATGGCGCTTGGTCAGAATCTGGAACACATGCCAGTTTGCCGTTTGCATAACTTTCGCAACTTGCAAAATGAAGCTGTCCGGAATGGATTCATGAAACAGGTCACTCATGGAATTGACGAAAATCTTCTTCGGGGTCTTCCAACCGAGGGGATCCATCATTTTCTCCGGGACCAAACGAACATCGAACCCTTGCTCAAATGGATGTCCCTTAACGCCGCGAAAGCGCTCTGCAAAACGTTCGGCATAGCAATGCTTGCATCCGGGACTAATCTTTGAGCAGCCGCGCACAGGATTCCATGTTGCATCGGTCCATTCAATTGTTGTGCCAAGCGACATATTTACCTCCTAGTCGAAGAGTCCTCGTTGTGGGGTCGAGTATTTCAGTACCTGATCCCAAAGCTTGAACGCTGTTTCGCTCTTGGAAAACATTGCCAGGAAGTACAAGGGAACATTCTTGTCATGTGTCCTGACCTCTCTCATCTGATGAAGTTGAGTCTTCAAATAACCCGCCTCAGCCATGCTGTTGGCGAATTCCACTGCCAGAAATTTGGCAAAGTCCCCAGGTTTGTCTGATCGCCATCGATTTCGCCATGTTGTACTCCCAAGCATTCTGTCGATCTTGCTGCCGGGCTGTAGGTAATGCAGGATATTGCGTTTTGCATCCATGTGGAGTGCCAACAAGCAGAGGAAGTCGACACCCTTGGCACATTTCGATATTCTCTTCAGGCCTTCGATATCAAAATCGCAGTCAAAGGGATCAACAAAACACAATGCGAGTGATGTACTTGGAATCTTCGAACAAATCTCGTCAATGTGTTTTTCAAATTCTCCGGGGATCAAATGCACATCGTGAGTTGAATAGTCCTTCTCGATTCGAGCCTTCAAAGCCGAAAACCGCTCTGGATCGCTTTCGCAAAAAATGTAGCGATCAAAGGGAGCATCGACAGATAGAGCAATCAGTGGCGACCCAAGAAGGATTTGACTTCGGCCTTTAATCCGGCACATTCCAGCGCCAGAAAAAAGGTCCACGTAAACTCTGGATAACCATTTCTTTTTCATTGCCGACGAAAAAATCTGGCAATAGAGGCGAACCAAGTCGAATTTGTCTTCGGTCCATGGGCCTAAATCATCGGGAATCAGTAGACCGTCGTCGACTCCATAAAGGGTCTCGTTCTTCATGGCCGGAATCATACTCTCTAGCCAGGAGAATAAAAAGGGAAAACCGGCAGGGGGTACCTAACCGATACCCGTTTCAATTCAATGGTTTCCGGTATCCGTGACTATCGCCGCACTACAAGCCAACGCCGGCGGGCAGAATCTCTTCCACATCCACCCATTGCGTCGGGTAGTTGCCGGTGTAACAGGCGGTGCAGTAGCCGGTTGCTTCTCCGTTCTGGCAGGAATGCAATAGGCCATCGAGAGACAGGTAGGCCAGCGAATCGGCCTCGATGAACTGGCGGATCTCCTCGACCGACTTGTTGGCGGCGATCAGGTCTTTCTTGCTGGGCGTATCCACGCCATAGAAACACGGCGAGACGGTGGGCGGGCAACTGATGCGGAGATGGACTTCTTTAGCGCCGGCGCCGCGGACCATGCGGACGATTTTGCGGCTGGTGGTTCCGCGGATGATGGAGTCGTCGATGAGGATGACGCGCTTGCCTTCAAGCAGGTTGCGGACCGGGTTGAGTTTGAGGCGCACGCCGAAGTCGCGGACGCGCTGCTCGGGCTCAATGAAGGTGCGGCCGACATAGTGGTTGCGGATGAGGCCGAAGCGGAACGGCAGGCCCGCCTGTTCTGCATACCCTAGCGCTGCGGTTACCCCAGAGTCGGGCACGGGGACGACGACATCGGCGGGCACGGCGGACTCACGGGCCAGTTGCCGGCCCATCTGGTCGCGGCTTTCCTGTACCCAGCGGCCAAAGATGCGGCTGTCGGGGCGGGCAAAGTAGACGTGTTCGAAGATGCAACTGGACTGGGGGACGCCGGTGGCGTATTGGCGGCTGGTGACGCCGTCTTCGGTCACCATGACCAACTCGCCAGGCAGCACGTCGCGGTCGTAGGTGGCGCGCAACAGGTCGAAGGCGCAGGTCTCGGAGGCAAAGACGATGGTGTCGGGGCCGTCGGGGTTCTTGATGCGGCCCATGGAGAGCGGGCGGAAGCCGCGGGGGTCGCGGGCGGCGAAGATGCGGTCTCGGGTCATCATGACGATGGAGAAGGCGCCGTCGACGTGGCTAAGCGAGTCGGCAATGCAGTCCACCAGCGTGCCCTCTTTGGAGTGGGCGATGAGCTGGACAATGATCTCGGAGTCGGAGGTGGTCTGAAAGTAGGCGCCTTCGCGCTCCAGGCGCGAGCGCACGTTGCCCAGGTTCACCAGGTTGCCGTTATGGGCAATGGCGATGAGGCCCTTGGTGGAGTCCACGCGGATTGGCTGGGCGTTCAACAGGGCCGAGTCGCCGGTGGTGGAGTAGCGGGTGTGGCCGATGGCCATGTGGCCGGGGAGCTTGGCGAGCACGTCGTCGGTGAAGATTTCCGATACCAGACCCATGCCCTTGATATTAGCCAGGTGCTGGCCGTCCGCTGTGGCGATGCCAGCCGACTCCTGCCCACGATGCTGCAGGGCATAGAGGCCCAGATAGGCCTGGCGAGCGGCGCTGAGATGGCCGTGAATGGCGATGACGCCGCACTCTTCGTGGAGTTTCGGATCGTCCTGGGGTGCAGAGATTTCCCAGGTCCCAGAGTCGGGACCTGGGGCACCCAGCACTGTGGACAGCGGACAGGGCCCGGTGATCAATTGCCCGCTGGTATCCGCGACGCCTTCAACCCCTTGGAAGAGGCGCCGGGTCATGCGTTTACCTCGTCGTGGAGGGTAGCTTCAAGTGCTGCGGCCCAGGGCTTGCGAAGGTCGGCCAGGGGAACGGAGATGAAGCTGTTGCCGTAGATCGAGATTTCCAGTTGATCGCCTCCGGTGGTGCCGATGCGTGCGGCAAAGAAGCTGTATTCGTCGGCCAGAGCTTCAATCTCCGCTACTTGGCTGGCGTGGGCAGTGACCAGCATGGTGGAAGCCGGTTCGGCAAACAGGCCGAAGAGCGGATGAATCATCAGCGACTGGTCCTGTTCGATATCGCAGCCGATGCCCTTGGGGAATCCAGCCTGGGCCAGGGCAACGGCAATGCCGCCGTCGGAGACGTCGCAGGCAGACTTGACCAGTTGGCGATCCGCGAGGATCTGAAGCAGGGTGTGTAGATCGGATTCGGCGTCGAGATCGAGGGAAGGAGGCTGGCCCCAAAGACCTCCCAGCACCACCTTGGCGTATTCCGACGAACCGAAGGTGATTAACTCGGCAGTGGCGACGGCTTGGTCCTCTTCCATGTCTTCGTCGGAGACCACCTGGGCCTCATCTTCCAAAGCAGGCGCCAGAGGGCTGGAACGGGGCGCTTCCTGCTCCGGGTGCCAGGGGACATCGAGGCCGGGATCGGGCGCTTCGCCTGCAGGAATGGGCCACAGCAACAGGATGGCGTCCCCTTCTTCCTGGAAAGCCGAGGGCACCGCTTTGGCCACATCTTCGAGGATGCCCACGATGCCTAGTACGGGGGTGGGATAAATGCCCTCGCCACGAGTCTCGTTATAGAGCGACACGTTACCGCCGGTAATAGGAGTGCCTAACGCCGTACAGGCCAGCGCAATGCCGTCAATGGCTGCCGAGAGCTGAGCCATGATCTCCGGCTTTTCAGGATTACCGAAGTTGAGGCAGTTGGTGGCAGCCACCGGGGTTGCGCCGGTGCCGGCCACTTTGCGGCAGGCTTCAGCCACTGCGTGCATGGCGCCCAGCTTGGGGTTCAGATAAGCCCAGCGGCCGTTGCCGTCCAGAGCCATGGCGAGAGCGCGCTCGTGGCCCGGCGTGCCGGTGCCCTTGATGCGCATCACGCCGCCTTCGCCACCAGGGCCGAGAACCGTGTTGGTCTGGACCATGGTGTCGTATTGCTCGTAAACCCAGCGCTTGGAACAGACGTTGGCGCTGGCCAGCAGCTTGGTCAGGTCCGCCGTGTAGTCACGGTCCTGAGCCAGTTTTGCCAGAATATCTTCGCCGGGCTCCAACGGAACCGGTGCCTTCCAGGTGCCGACCGGGCGGTTGTAGAGCGGCGCGTCGTCGGTGAGCGACTGGTTGGGAATGTCGGCCACCAGTTCGCCGTGATGGCGAATGCGGAGACGTGCTTCCGGCTCAACCGTGCCCACAATCACCGCATCCAGTCCCCACTTGGCAAAGACTTTGAGGACTTCCTCTTCCCTGCCCTTGATGGCCACCAGCAGCATGCGCTCCTGGCTCTCGGAAAGCATGATCTCGTAGGAGCTCATGCCAGTTTCGCGCTGTGGAACGAGATCGAGCTCGACGTCGAGGCCGACGCCGCCGCGGGCGCCCATCTCGCAGGTGGAACAGGTCAGGCCGGCAGCGCCCATGTCTTGAATACCGACGATCACGCCGGTCTGCATGGCTTCAAGGCAGGCTTCGAGAAGCAACTTCTCCATGAAAGGGTCGCCCACCTGCACGTTGGGCCGCTTGGCCTCGGTGCCCTCGTGGAACTCTTCGGAGGCCATGGTGGCGCCGTGGATGCCGTCGCGGCCCGTCTTGGCGCCGACGTAGATTACAGGATTGCCCGCACCGGTGGCCTTGCCATAGAAGATTTCATCGATCTTGACCATGCCCAGGGCGAAGGCGTTCACCAGCGGGTTGCCGGCATAGCAGGCCTCGAACTTGGTTTCGCCACCCAGATTGGGCACTCCAAAGCAGTTGCCGTAGCCGGCGACACCGGCCACCACACCTTCAACGACGGAGTGATTCTTGTGCAGGAGCTTGCGGTCGTCCTCGCTCTGGCCCGGCTCGGCGGCAATTTCGCCGAAGCGCAGCGAATCCATCACAGCCAGCGGCCGCGCACCCATGGTGAAAATGTCCCTCAGAATGCCGCCCACGCCCGTAGCCGCGCCTTGAAAGGGCTCGATGTAGCTGGGGTGATTGTGGCTCTCGATCTTGAAGGCACAGGCCCAGCCATCGCCCACGTCGATGATTCCGGCGTTCTCGCCCGGCCCCTGAACGACGCGTTCGCTCTCCGTGGGCAGGCGCTTGAGGTGCACGCGGCTGGACTTGTAGGAGCAATGCTCGCTCCACATCACGCTGTAAATGCCCAGTTCGGTGAGGGAGGGCACACGGCCCAACGCAGCCAGAATGCGGCTATATTCGTCCACAGTAATGCTGTGCTGGGCCAGCAACTGCGGGGTGACCGTAACCGGCGAGGGAACGAGTGCAGAGGAGGCGATGTTCATCACGATTGCCTCCATTGTCGCATGTTACCTGTCGCGCAGCAGAGGCCTTTGGCGGCGACCCGGCCAGAAAAAAGGATCCTCGGTTGTGGAAAGCAGGGTCCGAATCGAGTTGGCGCAAGGAATGGGCCGGTGGAATGCGGATAGCTTCGGAAGGCCCGTAGCGCGACACGCTAGAGCTGTGCGATACTTTTCAAGCAGCACCTGCCCCGTGCCGGGATGGTGGAACTGGCAGACGCAGCGGACTCAAAATCCGCCGACCGCAAGGTCATGGGGGTTCGACCCCCCCTCCCGGCACCAACAAAACAGAGACTTTATAGGCAAATCGGCCACTCCTCTGCGAGTGGCCGATTTCGTTGGTGCCTGTTTTAGTGCATGTTGCGCTTAACAGTGCCTGCTCGCGGTTGCCCGTCCCCTGCAATCCGCTCAACGACCGACTGTTTGTGATCAGGCGTCAGATGGCTGTACCGGGCCGACATGGTGATGGTCTTGTGTCCCGCCGCTTCTTGGATCTCCTTGATGGTGGCTCCAGCCATTGCCAACCAGGAGCAGAAAGTGTGCCTGTTGGAATGCCAGACGTACCCGGCAATCTTGGCATCAGCCAGACATGGTTGAAACCATGAGCGGGTGTCAAACCTTCCTTGCGTCCCCTCCCTCGGAAAAACCAAGTCGGTAGGTTTTTGCCGAGGAATGCGCATCGACTTGATTGCAGCCAGGGCATCGGCGTTGAGATGCACGGTTCGAGCGCTGCCGTTCTTGGTTTTGGATAATTCAATCGTGCGCCGATCCAGGTGCACTTGGCTCCAGGTGCAAGAATACTGCTCTGTGAGGCGCATACCCGTGTGGACCGATACGACGAACTCCGCCACATGCTCAAGGAACCGCTTGGCAATCACAGTGTGGAGGGCTTTGAATTCCTCGCGGCTCAGGAACCGCAATCTCCCACCACCCTCTTTACGCTGGCGTACCAGCCTAGCCGGATTCATATTGATCTTGCCGTTCCGAATAGCCTCCCGGTAGACCAGGCTGAAATCTCTCATTCAACATTACAGAGGCATGCGCGGAAACCTATATCTTCAAACCGTGCTCATATTGTGGTGCTGGCCCTTCGTGCATTAAGCAAATAGCTACTACCCGGAGCAAAGGCTCGCGAGTTCGGTACCGGGACGAGACGGTTAAGTACAACAGCATGGACCGGGTGAATAACAAAAGAGGATACGAACCAGACAACATGACGACCGCCTGCCTGACCTGCCAAATTGCGAAGAACGATCTGCGCATGATCGAATTCCTGGACTTGATTGGGCGACTAGGACAAAACCTCGAGGCAATTCGAAATCTCGGCTGAGCCACACAATGAAACGGGGTGTCGCGTTGCCGTGCCCGACCGTTTCAAACCTGAGTTCTGATTTGCTGCATATATTGCTGCTTCGACCAGCCGAAGTGTTCCAGCAGGGTATGAAAGACGCCTGTGCTGAGCGGATCGCGTAGAGGGACCGTGAAGCACTTTCCGTTCGGTCCCTTCCAAACTTCACGACTTCCTTTGCCGCGAGCGGTGAGTGCACCGTAACCAAAATGCCTGAGGACTTGAACCACTTCCCGACGGGAGGGTGAGCCAAAGTACACACTCGCCACGATACCCTTTCCGACGAAATAGACTGGGATGTCACCAATACGGAGATCGAAAAGGGAATCGCGACGCAGAAGGCCCCCTAACGGGAAGGCGTTTTCATCGACATAATGCCCACTTGTCTCACTCTGTGCGATATCGTTCGCGAGCCGATCCCAGGTGATGTGACTATTTCCAGATCGCCATTCGCGATAACCAGCCGGCGAGAAGTCGAGCCAATCCTCTACTACGCTGCACAGCCTTTTGGGATCTTCCACGGTTCCATCGTGATGCAACCGGTCGAGGTTTTTGAGAAGCCATTCGTGGGCACTCCAGTTGGCCAGTGCCTCCTCAAGCCAATCCGACGTAAATCGATTCCGATTGTACACAAGGTCGAAATAGGGAAGATACCTTAGAGGGAGAATCACCAAGAACGGCGAACAACTCTGTCGGAGAAAGTTGAAACACTTCGTAGAGATAAAACTGCTTGGGCAATTCATCCCATGGCCCGTTGTTTTGCATCAGCCACCGATAGCAGGCTGCTTCCACGCACCCGCTCTTGATGCCTGCCATGAAGTTCGCAAAATCTCTGGTCGGTGCTTTTATGGATATTGCACCCGCGGCCAGCGTCGCGACTAGATCCTCGCTGTTCGCGGGTATCCGACAGCCGAACTTGTCCGGGTTGACAGTCCATTTCATTTTCATCGGAATCCATGAAAGATACTGGGGCATAGCCATCGAATTCTCAATCATCACAGTATTCTACCCGCTGGTCACGGGTGTTCTGTGGTCATACGCCAACCTTCAATAGCCAGCGGGTTACGGATGCGTCCCGCCTCTGCCATCGTGTTCGCCTCGGCGTGGACGATGAGGCGATACTTGGTCTCTCTCTGGTGGAGTCGGTCATCATCGGCAATGCCGCGCGGAAACCCATTGAACCCTTCTGAGAGCTGCGCATGGTCGGAATCTGCGATGGCTCAGCCTACCTGCGTCGATGGGTCCTTTGACCATGAACTTACCAAGACCGCCATTGCGAGAGACTTCCGATCCCAATTGCTGCTTCCCAGATGACCGCTTCACCTCTCCATGAAAGTAGGGGTTCATGCCCCGAATTCGTCAAATGGGGTGCCCGGAGCGCATCGCCATTGTTCGCCTTAGGCGCAACATCACGGTCAGCATTCTGCCGCCATAGCCGTGGGGCCAGCAGAAGGAACCGGCAGATTGTCGCTCGATCCTTTGCCCAGCAAGATGCGCCGGAGCCTTCAGTTCTTGAAATGTGACCGTCGGTGCCCAAACCGATACGACCTTTTCATTGATGGTCGTGCCGCGGCCGGCATTGATATGCCGACCCATTCGATTACCACGCTCTTCGATTGGCTCAGATTGGCGAGCAAGTTGAGAGCGGCAAGGTGACCATGGATTCGGGCGCCATCAAACTGCCGGGTTGCATTTCGGCTCACACGCAATGAAGGGTCTGCCTAGGTGAGGCACTGCGCCATCACCGTTTCAGTTTGGCGTACTGCTCATCCGTCAGGTGGAGCCACACTCCGCCCCTACCCATTGCAATCCCCTGGTCCACCATCAGTCGGCTCTCCTGGTCGGTTAAGCCACCACCGCGGTCTACCAGTTCTATGATTTTGTCCGCCGAGACGAAGTTCACCTTCCTGAGGAGTGGCGTCTGGAGATCCGGCTCCAGAAAGTAACAACGCCAGCAATCCCTGAACTGAAAGGACAGGTAAATCCGGTGACGATCTTCCTGGCTGGCCATCTCGTCATTATAGGCGAATAAAAGGCGAATCTCGATCGATCAGGGATCAGCACTCAAAGGGCAGCGTGAACCTGAGGGGGTTTAGACTCATTGAGGAAACCAAGCTAGATCGGCTGAGTCAGCCAGAAAACCACACGGCAATGATTCCGCTCTCAGGGCGGCACTGCTGCGGTGAACCGGTGCGGTGAGCATCTATGAAGGCCATGCCCCAAATCGGCCTCCAATTGGGATGAGGATTGACTTGGGTTAGCTCCCTTCAGTTGAGCTCTCGGCTTGCTTCTTCGCTCCCACCAGACGGTCAGCTCTCAGTTTGAGTTTCCAAGCACTCTTGATTACCTGTTGCTTTTCATCGGAGGCGGCTTCAATGCTTGCCTCGCATTCAGGAAGACCCGCTTCATCCGATGACATCGCGTTCGCGATTTGCCCGATCTGATCTTTCGAGAGAACTTCCTTTGGCATGTTCACTTTCCCTCTGTTGGAATTTGATTGCTTAGGGTCCAACAACACGTGAGTATACCCGCAGCCTGCGACCGCTCTTGGTGATGCAAAGTACAACAACCGTCCAGAAAGCCGGAGAGGCTCGTGTATCGAGCTGGCTATGCTCTTTCTGGCGAGTTTCCGCCGATTCCCGGCGGAATGAGTCGTCTGGATTCGTTCGGCGTTTCGTCATGAAGTACACTCCCTCCGTCAGCTGCGAGAACTTTCCGTAGGAGAATACAAAGAGAAGAAAGTCCACAAGTTGAAACGGCGCCGGCTCATCAAGCAGCAGCGCCAGGAAGGGAAGAAGTGGAAGCGGCACAAGGAAACCCGCCGTGAACACGATGCACTGGACCGTTCCTCCAGTGAACTGCTGCATCGCCGTCTACGAAGAGGTCCCGTTTGACATGCTCATCTCCCAGACGGATGTGCTGCGTTGTCGTGAAACCTACGATCACTTTGGTATGGTCCCCGCTTTGCAGTGGCCGATGGACTCGAGACCTAAGATCATTTGAGTTGGGGTTCAGGCATCTCGACGATTGGAATGCTCCAGCTTCGCTGCCGACTGCAGAGTCTGCGATCACTTTAGTATGCATGTGAACATGCTCATGGTCCTGCATTATTTCCACGATCAGTTTAGTATGCCGCTGGAAATGCTAGAGGCCCTGGAGCGCTCTACACGGCAGCCAGGTTTCACCCCGGACTGAGGCACTGCTGACCAGCCGGCGGACACAGGAAATCGGGGGTGCTTGAAGATGTTTTACGGTGCCTGTTTTGGTGCATGTTCTGCAGGGGTTTGTGTGCGGGTGAGTGCGCCTCAATGCAGTCTCGCCGATGATCGTATCTATTGAATACAAATGCCTTATACAGGATCTTGCGCCCAGTTGCAGCTCCAAGCAAGATGCCATAAATCAGACTCAAAATCCGCCGACCGCAAGGTCATGGGGGTTCGACCCCCCCTCCCGGCACCATGCTTAAGTCTTTTTAAAATCAGTAATATACAAAATAGGCCAAATCACTGTGCCCAAAAGTGTGCCCACAGTGTGCCCGTTTTCCCCTCACCGGCACCAAATTCTCTGCCATTTTTGCAGCGCTCAGGCGGGTCTGCAGTCTATTGTCCGGCACATGGGACCCACACGCATCGACGCCAAAGATCCCGCCATTCCTCCGGTAAAGGGCCGGGTATGCCGATGCCGGATCGGCACCCTCGTGGTGGCGCAAGTATTGCTATAGCTGACGGTGGACAGCACATCTCCGAAGATAAGCCCGTTTCCGTTTACCGGTACCGGAGCTTCCCTTCTATTTCATCGATTGCGCTCGCCGCACCCGTCCGCCGTCGAGCAGATGCTCCGAAACAATTCGCGCCGCCCTCGACAGCGCTTCAACTTTCATGGCGGCAGTTTCCTGCATCTGCGGGAGAACGTGCGAGTACGCCTCGAACGTGAATGCCACGGAGGCGTGCCCTGGCTATTCGCTCACGATCATTTTGCGACACCGGCGGTCAGCCGTATGGCGCAGATCGTACAGGCGAATGGTCGGAAGACCGACTGACCGCAGAAACGGCTTGAAGTATCGGCCGACGCCTTTCACTTCCTGAACAGGACCTCCGCGGTGTGAGGTGAAGACCGGACCTCCGGCATTGCATTCGGCTGCCTTGGATCCTTCCTCCAATTTGCGAAGGAGAGCTTCCGGTTCAGCAACTCGCTTGTAAAGCGTTTAAAATTCCGCCGGCGAAAGCTCCCCGAGCGGTCTTGCGCCAAGCCCTGGACGAACGTACCGTGCAAGTAGGCTCCGATAATCGTGGAAGCTCTTCGCTCGCAAGCTCGGCCGGGCGCAGATGTCGAGCCAGTGATCGAGGGGCTGGCCGGTGGTTTGCCGTGAAGAGAGAATGTTCCGCCCAAAGTTCCGCTCCGCGAGCATGCTGTTGAGATGGGCCTGTGCAGACCACAGCCCTCCATGGACGAATTTGCCGACGTATCTTCGACTTTTGAGTTTCTGTGTCCCGACCGACGTAGATGCGGACCAGCCACGTGCCGGATCCGCGGCGGACGATCTGGCCAGTTTTACGGGCGAAATTCCCTTCTAAGACGTGAAATGCGGCACACGTGTGGCACACGCGGCCGCAGCTTAGGACGGGGATTTTGGGTGCATCGGGAAAGGGGAGACTGACGAGGTTTGGGTACTCACGACACGCAAGCTTCCAATGTTGCTCTTCACCGGCACTCGTGGCACATCAGAAATGATGCTTTCCTCGCTTTTCGGTTCGATATTCAGGCGAGTTGGTGGTTTGAACTCCCATCGCATACGGTCTCTGCTGCCTCGAACTTCCCTCCGCTCGAATAAAAAGCTAAGGGCGCCATACGGCGCCCTTAGCTTTTCTGGTTCCGACTACCGCCACGCACTTTGCGCATTAGGCGGTCTATGTTTTTCTGCCTTCCGCGCGCCCACTTTTCGTAGTGCTTTTTCACAATTTCAACCGAGTTGCCAAGGATATCGGCAACTTGCTCGTACGTCGCGCCGGCCTCGAGCAATTCGGTAGCTAACGTGTGTCTGTAGCGATGCGCACCAGCATCCTCAACTCCCGATTTGGTGAAGGCGGCTTGCAGGGTCTCTTCTGCGACAGAGATCATGGACTTCGGTTTCGAATTCCCGTTCCAGAAATAGTATTTGCAATCCTTGTCCGCTCCGCGCGGCACCGGCAGCGCATCGAGCGCCTCCATCATCTCGGGCGGGACCGGCAAGTACACGCGTGCGTTGTTCTTGGTGGTATGCAAGAAAATCCGAGGGATTTCACCATCTTCGCGGATAATCCGGCTCTTTTCCAGAAGGGCGATGTCGCTGATGCGCAACGCCGTGTTGCGCAGGGCCTGGACCATCGCCCTCGCGCGCTTCCGTTCATAGTCGCCGCGCCCGAATGTATCGCAGGCGTTGAGGATCGCCATTTGTTCGCGCTTGGTGTACGGGACCACTTCATTCTGCTCGGTGATATGCGGCGCCTTGACCAGCCTGGCGATGTTAAGTTCGCACCAGCCGCGCACTGCCGAGAAATCCCAGAACTGCCTCAGGGTTTCCAGTTCTTTCGCCGAGGTGATCTTGGCGAGTTTGCGGCTTGCGCGAAAGGCATCCAAGTCGACGACCTTCCAATCTTCGATCGAGGGCTTTCCCACCTTTGCTCTTTCACTGTACTGGCCGAGTTTGTTCAGCGTGTTCCGATACTTTCTCATGGTGGAGGGCTTAATGCCGTTGGTACCGCAGTTTGCTAGGAATGCCTTCGCGGCATTTCGGATCAGGCGTGAATCGCCAGCATCTGCCTGGGCGGCGGCAGCGGTAGACACTACCGCGGGGACTACGGCAGGCGCCGACCGTGTTTCGATGGGAACCTTGTCTGCTGAATTGTGAACAGGGTGCGGATACTCTTCGCGGATGTAACCGGTAATCAGATCGTTGAGCCGCAAGAGGGCATTTTCGAGGCTGCGCGTATCGAGCGACTTCCGAAGCACGCGCCGCGAATCGATGTAGCCCTCTCCCCAAAGCGGACAGTCGCACTTGATAGCATTGCGGCCGAGGTTTCGCAGCTTGCAATCTGGTCTGTGCCTGCGGCAGATGTCGGCGGTTACGCGGATCTCGCGCACCTGCGTGGTTGCCCCGACCATCGTTTCAGGAGGGAAGTCGGCGATGCGAATATATGTAACAGACATAGAGTTCTTGCTTAACCTCCGTTGGAAGGGCCCGGTTTTGAGGGTGATCCAGCCGGCTTTCCGGCTCTCGTGCGGATCGTCCTGTTGATTCTGGTGAAACTATCGGGCTGCCTCTGCGTCCTCCGGTTATAGACACGCCTGAGAACGGAGTCCGGAATACGGAGAATTGTGTAGTTGCGTTTGCCGTCCTTTCTGCAACTGTTTCCGAGCACCAGAACTCCGGGCTCATCCCGGAAGATCTTGCTCACTGTTTCGGGGTCAAGTTTCCACAACGTCGCAATCTCCTGCACTGAGTAGTGCGGCTCAAGGGGGTCGCCTGGGACGGCAGACTGCGTTTTCGGGTCCGCACACGGCTTGAAGAATCTGCCCACAGTGCCGCCCTCGCTTGAGAGTCCGAAGTGGTGAAACGAAACGTTCGAAGAGACTTTGAGAAGCGGCGCTCTGACGATACAAATATCGACCAAAGGCCGCGCGGAGGGTGACGCTTGCGGGGTAGGCCTACGAGGCCGAGCGACGCTACGCGTGATGGCCCTGCAATTCCTTGATCGTCGAGGAGTGGACCCCAGTAGCCACGAGACCGAGCGGGATGCGAACTTCATTTCCCCTGCGCATCCGCGCTCGTCAACCATTGTGAAACCGACATCCGGCGAGGATTACATATAGCGGTTCTTCCGCCGGTTCACACGAGCCCTCTGCTCCATGCGAAACTTCTCATCGTATCTCAGTTTGATCGTCGGGTATTGTACCCATTGGATGTTTGCCAACACGGCGTCCTTGCGTGGTGAGTACTTCGCGCGCCAGTGGTATGCAAAGGAGCTTCGGATTGCTGTCGGTGTTACGCGCTTATGTGTATACCGGTGCGTCAGCTGGACCACACGCTGGCCCAGACTGTAGCAGGAGAGTGGAGTGAGCCCCCTGCTAAAGAACATCGTTCCAGGGTCCGGCTTCATGCTTTCGCCAATCAGCAGCGGGCGAAGCTGCACGTAGAGTTCAAGCAGTGGGATCAACCTCCGTAAGATCAGCCCACGGAATACTTGCCCCTGCGGCGACTCGAAGCGAAACTGCCAGAATTCAGCGCCGGAATCTTCGCGCAATAATTCCTCCGCCCAAGATGGGATGTTGAAGGGGCCGATCTTTGGAATCCCTTTCTTGAATACGTTGGTTCCGAGTCTGGCTTCTCTGACGAACCATGGAGGATACTGCGCCAGAATCAGGAAACTGAGAAGAAGTTCGTCATGAACTCGCCACGCCTTAGCTACAGGAGTACGCTGACGAGCGACACGCTCGTCTAGCATTTGTTCGGGAACTCTCGCAAGTGTTTCATATTCGATAAAACGCTCCCTCCTGCGCCCTTTCAACGCGCTGGCGGGCTCCTTGCGGATCTTGCGATAGATACCATAGACCCAGCTGAAATCCAGGCCTTGGCAACCAGGATAGTACTGAAGGGTAGTGAAGATCAGACTGATAGTGTGAACGACCGTCGTGCGCTTGCACTTGCGTTCCTTGTGTAGCCAAAAGGCGAACTCCTTGATAAAGGTCTCATTCAGCAGGGTGCCCAGATCTGCAACATCCATTCCGCGCACTTGCACTGCATAACCGCACAATTCCTCGAAAGCAAGGATGATCGCTGCCTCAGTAGCAGGCTTCATGCTCGCCATCCCAAGCTCCGCCTGAACACGCCTCGCATCTACGATTTCCATGATCCTGTCGCGGAGCGACTGCGGCATGTTTGCGAGCCGGAGCGTGTAACACGTAGGCCTCCGAACGCTCACATCGAGCCGAGGAACCATACGCTGACAATCCGGACCAGACTTACGGATGGCGCGCAGGAATGTCGCTCGCGCATTCTTTACATACCAATAGCTGCTACCTGCTTTAGCCGCAGCATCGCCCCATGCGGCTAGATCCGCGTTTGAAAAGTCAACGGGGAAGCATTTGCGCCGGACAGCATCCGCCGCGATTGTGCGTGCTCCCCTGGATGGGAGCACTGCTCTAATCGGGTCCCACTTGTCCCGGATGGCGATAGATTCGGACGAAATCCCGAATTTACGGGCATACCCTAGCAAGGTATTCCAATCGGTATTCAACTGTGTCTTGGTTGCAGGTGGAACTCGACGTCGGGCGATGTAGTCAAAAAACGCCGGCTCGCTTTCGACCGCCATTGCTACGGTCAGGTCTTCCGGAGCCGTCTTCAAGCTCTTGGCAACATGGTCGATTACACCATCCAGATCAGCTGTCCATGCACTGCCCTCTTTGTCAGTCAACGCATGATCCAGTGAACGCTCAATGCGGACCATCGTCACAAGTTCCCGCATGGATGTGCTTTCAGCGACAGGAGCTACGGGTTCACGAAACGGATGAGGAGGCCCAATTGTCGTGGTCATACCTTCTCCTTGAGTGAACGTGAGGGCCCGCGCCAGATCTGCTTCGCAGCAGGCCTGGCGATTATCTGTTGGGTTTTGTTCTGGGTTATTACAGCTACTTCAACAGCTCGGCGAGCTCATCCTCTAGTGGCGCAACACTATCGGACGTATTGAACCCGCCGGTGTAAAACTGAATTGTGGTGGTGTACGGAGGGAGGTGCCACAAACGCGCGGCGGCGTCTTCGACGTCCGCCCCAGCCCCAAGCAGCTGTGCGCCGACAATGTCACGAAAGTCCTTGACCCTCAGCCTGCTCCCAAATCGAGTGCTGATGTTGCTAACCAGCCTAAGGAGGCTCTGTTCAGTGAATGGTTTGCCATTTCTGGTAAACAGCAACGTTGTTACATCCGACTTACAGCTACGCAGGAGCAAGGGGCGATAGTGCTGAATCCATTCCTTGAGAAGCGGAACAGCTTCCTGCGGCCACGGTTCCCAAATTTCCTGGCCAGCTTTTGCGTCCTTCTCCAGAGCATGGTAGACAAAAATGGGCGTTCGAGGGTCCGCATCGCGTATCTCTTTTGCCCATGCGGGATTCATCTCGGATAGCAGTTCCGAGGTGATTTCAGTTTCGAACACGTTCAGCTGTGCTTCGGGATCGTAAGCCGCTTCTCGAATATTCCTTGAACGGTGAGGAGCATAGAGGGCCGACACAAAAAGTAAACAATCCCGCGTGAGCCAACCCGCTTCAACCTCGCTCAACCCACTGGACGACTTCTGAAGTGCGAGCAATTGAGAGGCTATGCGAGATATCGATTGATACGTCGGCATGGTTGCAAGTTTGCGTGCTTGGGTCTGGCTATGGGTCTCCTTTCGCAGCGTGTTCAGCTTCTTGCTAAACCAGCTATAGTCTGTGTTCTTGAGTTTTGGGTACGTGTGGGCAAGGTGATGGATACTGCTCAACTTGCAACGAACGGAGCGGCTCTTGCACCGGTTGTCCTTTTGAAGGAATTCGACAAATCCGCAGACGACCTCCTCGACTAGCAAGAGCGAGAGATGATCGATGTTGTTCTTCTTGAGAATGTTGACGGCGAAGCTGTAGAGCTGGAGGAAGTATTTCACCATATTCTTGCCCGTAACTTCACGAATGAGGAGATCTTCATCGCGATCATCGAGATCCTCGTCAGCAGTCTTCCAGCGAACCGCTTCCAGTATCTCGGTTCGTAACGGCTCAGGAATGTCCGGAAGCTCCATCCCGGTATCACGGTCGATCAGCCTGAGACAGTATTTGCTAGGTATCATGGCGTCCAGACGGAAGTTTGGAAAGTACGACTGCATTGCCGCACGCCGCAGGACAGTACGGAAGGCGCGCTCCGCATTCTGAACTACATCCAAAGGGCGACCGCGTCCGAGCCCATCCTGTTTCCATGCATCCATCATTTCCTTGGTGAACGCCTTTGGAGAGCAGCCGCCGGCGATGGCAAACTCAATGATGCTCTTATGGCCATGACCGCGCCCCCTGAGAGCAGCGCGGATGGGCCGCCACGACTCACGAACCTCGTACGACTTGGTAGTCCATCCGCACTCATCGTGTGCGATGTCGAGCAATTTATGCAGGTCGCAGCAGGACTGGCATGCGGTCTGACGTGTTTTGCCGCGCGATACCATGAATTCGAAGAAGAATTTGTCTATTCCGACAAGCTCATCAAGATAAATCATGTCGGGCGGAATCCCAAACAGGGCGGAAATGGGTTTGCAAGTGCGCCGCAAGGTCTGAAGGAGCACTCTCTTCTCCTGCGAGAGTGTTGCAGGCGACTGATACTTGCGTTCGAAGGCTGCTATGGCCTCCGTGACGGTCTGCGGCGCTCTGGCTCGCTTCTCGTACGGCTTGACAATGGAATTGTTGCGACAGATCAATACACTATCTCCTGTCTATTGAGATTGGAATTGGTCGGTACCAGAGTGGAGCAGCACCCTCTCTGAAGTAACGGAGCGCGACGGAAGTACCCGCTTCCGCATGCCGTAGCCTCGCACCACGGGTATGCATGCGATGACGCTGTCAATAAGCTGGAATGGTGGTGCGAATGACTGGGCGTGGGGCCCAGGAGCTTGGGCGAATGCTGCGGAATGCTGCATTGGTCGAATGCAAGGCGCGTATGGAGGTCCTTGACGAGTTGCGCAAGTCAGCGAAGCAACGCGGATACCCAGTCGGTAAACTGACCGGCAAGGCTATGGGCCGTGCTTTGCCAGCAGGGGCGAATACTGCATCTTTTCCATTAAACGGAGCAAGGCGAGTGGACATTTCAATGCAGCGTACTCCGGAACTCCTGCCGTTACAGCATACCGGGGACAAATGGATTCAATCCGATGATCACCGCGACAATCAGTTCCGGATTCATCTCAGGTTTTGGCTGCGCGGACTTTCGGTTGCAATGCCTTCTATTGATATAGCGAGGTTGAACGAGGTGTTTGTTGCATCCACCTTCACAATGGTTCTCTTATTTCTCAGGGCTGGGCAAAAGGGGAGGGACAGGCAACTTGCGTTCCTGCCCCTTCCCTTGGTCTGATGCCCGAATCGGATAGGCCTGGATTAGGGAACCGCAACCTGAAGAGTCGTCGAACTGGTCAGGCTCCCCGAGGTCCCCGTCACTTTCGCCGTATAGGTTCCGGCAACGACCGAAGCGGCCGACTTGGAATCGGTCGATGGCATCGGCCCCAAGCGCCGGAAACGGATCGCGACCGCCTGGCACGAGGGCATGCAGATCCGGGGGATCATGCTGTTCCTGCATAGCCACGGCATCAGTACCGGGCGGGCTGTGCGCATTTTCAAGGCCTACGGGGGCCACGCCATTCAGACGGCGCAGAAGAACCCGTACGCCCTGGCCAAGGAGATCCACGGCATCGGCTTTGCCACGGCCGACTAGATCGCCCAGAGTGTCGGCATCCCCAAGGACTCCCAGAATCGGGCCAGAGCCGGGATTCACCAAGTGTTGCTGGGAGCAACCTCGGAGGGCCATTGCGCCCTGCCGCTGGAGAAGCTCACGACAGCGGCAGTGAAACTTCTTGAGGCGCCCATAGAGATTGTTGAGCAGGCTTTGGCGCACATGGACGTGACGCTGATGTACGCATTGCTTCGCGCGCTCCCCAAAACGTCCGGGCTGATCCTGGTCGGCGATGTGGACCAGCTTCCCTCCGTTGGGCCAGGGAATCCGCTGCGAGATTTGATCGACAGTGCCGTGGTGCCCGTCGTCCGCCTGACGGAAGTTTTCCGGCAGGCGGCCTCAAGCAAGGTCATCAACAGTGCACACCTCATCCGCGAAGGGAAGATGCCGGAGTTCAGACCAGCGGAGGTCGGCTCGGACTTCCACTTCAATGAGAAGGAGACGCCGGCGGAGATCGCCGCCACCCTGGTCAGGCTGGTTCAAGACAGAATCCCCAGAGGGCGCCACCTCGACCCGATCCGCGACATCCAAGTCCTCTGCCCGATGAAACGCGGATCGATCGGAGTCCGCGAATTGAACGCCGCGCTTCAGTGCGCGTTGAACCCCGCTCGGCATGGCGAACCCACCGCTGAGCGATTTGGCTGGCGCTTCCAAGTGCGGGACAAAGTCATCCAGACCGAGAACTATTACAGGAAGGAGGCCTTCAACGGAGACATTGGCATCGTCGAGAAGATCGATGCCGTCAAGCAGGAAGTCTCGGTACGGTTCGACGACAGGCTGGTTGTCTACGACTACGGCGAACTGGACGAGGTGTCGCTGGCGTACGCAGTGACCATCCACAAGGCGCAGGGCTCGGAGTTCCCCGCGGTGGTCATTCCGGCGGCCATGCAGCAATCCATGCTGCTCCGGCGCAACCTGATCTACACCGGCATCACCCGCGCCAAGCGGTTGCTTGTGGTGGTTGGCCAGAAGAAGGCTCTGGGCCTCGCGGTCAGGAACGACCAATCGCGCAAGAGGTATTCTGGGTTGGTGGACAGCTTGAAGCTGGGGACTGACTGCATTTGGGGAAGCGTTCCGCCCGAAGAAACGCCGAAGTCGCCGAGAGGAACCCTCGGATAACGCCAAATTGCCTATCCACGGGCGGAGCCGCTGTTTCATCTCCCCAGAAACAGATTCGGGTCGCACTTAAGGAAGTGATGCAGGTCACCTTAAGACACGATCCAGACATCTGAAAGAGTCGACGGGGCTGTTCGCCAAAGTTGACGACCGAAACTCTGATCGACTTAGCAATACCTATCGATATTGATGCCCTCGGAAAACAAGACCCATGCTCCCGCCGAACTGAAGTAGAATGGATGGTTATCGCAGACATTGAAGCTCTCTGAGGATGCCTGCCTAGCGTTCTATAGGAGGCGATCATGTCTTTTCGTGATGTTGGGTCCATCTGGGCCAAGTGGGACTTGCACTTTCACACCCCAGCGTCGTTCGACTATCACAAGAAGAACGTGACGAATGATCAGATTGTGGAAAGTCTAGCGGCTGCGGGCGTAGAAGTCGTTGCAATCACAGATCACCACGCAATGGACGTTAACCGCATTAGGGAACTACAGAAGCTCGGCGGGGAGGAGCTTACTGTGCTCCCAGGCATTGAGTTTCGCTCCGAACTCGGCGGCAAGGAGACGGTTCACTACATCGGAATCTTCCCAGAAGATGCAAACGTGGCGGACCTCTGGACCAAGCTGAGCGGAAAGCTGGGATTGACGTCGGCCGACATCCAGCAAAAAGGCGGTGACGAGAAGATCTATGTTCCCTTCACCAAGGGCGCGGAGACGATCCATGAATTGGGCGGAATCGTGACCGTCCACGCCGGCAAGAAGACCAACTCTCTTGAGAACGTCGGGAACACGACGAAGTTCAAGATGGAGTTCAAGACCGACCTCGCGAAGACGCATATCGACATCTTTGAAATCGGACAGGTCGGCGATCGAAAAGCGTATGAGGAAATGGTTTTTCCGGCAATAGGTCACTGCTTGCCGCTCATTATGGGATCGGATAACCACGACATCACCTCCTATAAGCCGAAGGCGTGCTGCTGGATTAAGGGCGACCCCAGCTTTCGAACATTTCAGCAACTCTTGAGCGACCCGCACCGCGCGTACCTTGGCGACGAACCGCCTGAAAGGGCGCGTATCGCTGCGAATCCCACGAAGTATATCGATAATATCCGTTTCCAGAAGATCGCTGGAGCCAAGCTGACGGAAGAATGGTTCAACGGCACGGTGCCGATCAATCCCGGTTTGGTAGCTATCATCGGGAACAAAGGAAGCGGTAAGACGGCCTTGGCAGAGGCGCTTGGGCTCTTGGGAAACTGCGAGTCCGCCGGCTCTTTTTCCTTTCTGAACGCGAGTAAATTCCGGCAAACGAAGAACAACAAGGCGCGCGAGTTTGAAGCAACGATGACTTGGCGGAACGGACATCCTGTCGTGCGCAAGCTCTCAGATCAGACCGACCCTGATATGCCGCGGGAGGTGTCCTACATTCCACAGAGTTATCTTGAAACGATCTGCAATGAGGTGAACAACGCTCCTGGCAGTCAGTTCGATTCGGAATTGAAGTCAGTCATCTTCTCGCATGTCCCCAAGCACAAGAAGCTGGATGCAGATTCGCTGGATGAGATGTTGCGCTTCCAGACTGAAGCGATCGAAGCACGCATCGAGACATTGCGCGGTGAGTTGCACGAAATCAACGTGCGCGTGCTCGATCTCGAAGTGCGCGCATCGGCGGGGAACCGACAGTTGCTGCTCAACCTCAAGGCGAGCAAGGAACGCGAAGTCGAGGCGCACGACAGGCTGAAGCCGGCGGAAGTGGTGAAGCCTGAGGCCGACCCGGCGCAACAGGCGTCCATGGAGATTATCAGCCAGCAGATAGGCGCGGCCAACGCGAAGCGAGACACCTTGCAGGAGACAATCCGCGCTTCCGACAGTGTGAAGAAGTCGGCGGCGGCAAGAACCGCGAGTGCGGCTCGCATTGTGCAGCAGCTTAACAACTTCAGCTCTGTTTACCAGGTCCTGCTGCACAATTTGGAGAGCGACTGCAAAGTGCTTGGCATTGACGCTACAAAGCTCGTCACCTTGACTATTGACCACTCTTCCGTGACGAATGCCAATGTGGCAGCCACAAAGCAGCTCAAGGATGAAGAAGAAAAGATCACTGCGACCAATACCGAGCTGAAGACATTGAAAGACACGGTAGGAGCGCTAACGGAACAGCTTGATGCCCCGAATAGTGCTTATCAGAAATACACGGAAGCCTTGCGCCAGTGGATGGAACGTCGTGGGGAACTGGTCGGCGAGACGACGACGCGGGACAGCCTCTCCCATGTCGAAGCACAAATTAAGGAACTCGACGATGTGCCCAACCTGCTCAAGGAGGCGCAAACGGGTCGGACTCACAAGGCAAAGGAAATCTTCGCGCAGATTGAGTCCGTGGTTGCGATCTACCGCGAGTTGTATCACCCCGTTCAGGAATTCATTCTGTTCCACCCAGTGGCGAAAAAGCAGTTTCAGATGGAGTTCGACGCCAGCATTATTGCCTCGCAGTGGGAGGAAATCATTCTGGCGAAGGTGAATCAGGGGCGCAAGGGCACGTTCTGCGGCGTAGAAGACGGCAAGCGCGCGCTCAAGGAACTGCTAGAACAGGCCGACTTTCAGACAGCCAGCGGTGTCACACAATTCTGTTCGGAACTGATGGCACGTTTCGAGAGTGACCACCGATCAAAACCGTACACTCCCTCTTCTGTGATCGAGCAGCTCCGTTCAGGTGTGGAGCCGGTGGCGCTCCTCGATGCGATCTTCGGCCTTTCCTATCTCGTGCCGAAGTATCAGCTCAAATGGGCAGGCAAGAACATTGACGAGTTGTCTCCTGGGGAGCGTGGCACACTTCTATTGATCTTCTATCTGCTGATCGACCGTCGCGACATTCCGCTCATTATCGACCAGCCAGAAGATAATCTAGACAACCAGACGGTCTATGACATGCTTGTGGCCTGTCTCCGCGAAGCGAGGAGCCGTCGTCAGGTCATCATCGTTACCCACAATCCGAACCTTGCTGTAGTCTGTGACGCTGACCAGATTATTTATTGTCAAATTGATAAGCAGAACAACCGTAATAAGGTGACGTACACTTCGGGTTCGATTGAGAATCCGGTCACCAACCTCTTCAGCATCACTGTGCTCGAGGGGACACGGCCGGCCTTCGTGCATCGCGAACAGAAATATCAGAGCGACACATAGAACACTCGGCAAAGAACTACGCGGGACGCCCACTCCGCGGAGGTTACCAACACACCCAGATCCTGCGGGGTCGTCAGTCGTCGAAAGCCAATAAGAAGGCAATTGAAAGATGAATTCTGATGGACGCGGAACGAAGGTGCAGCCATCGTGCAAATTCGCATCGTCATCGCTGGATCTGTGAGAGAAGTGAGCCCCATGGCATTACCAACTTCGGCATTTTCCGAATCGGAGCTTGAATCGCGTCCCCCTAGTTGCACCGCGCGAAATCAACGGCGAGGCGGTGCTGGACAACTTCGATTCTCGGGAAGACTTCAGCCGCAGCCAACACGACCTCATGCAGCTTCTTCGACCCGCCATGCACAAGAATGCCTCGCGCAGCGACACCTTTCTCCTTCTTGAGGTGCGCAAGATAACGTCGCAGTTGGTTGATGTTAGCTACGTTGGGCTGTCCCTGCTTGCATTCAACGATCACGGTCTGATCGTTACGGTCGAGCAGGACCACGTCCGACCGAGTGCTGTCCTTAAACGTGAGTTCCCGCACCTTGAGCGTCGGGTGAACAGTAAGGCCGTCTTCAAGGTGGTGTGGATAAGTGGCGATGTAGCCTGAGAGGGCTCGCTCGTAGTCGAAGCGAGCGAATAGGCCCTCCCAATTTGCCTCGTCATTCATCACTGCTTTCAGGTTCTTGAGAGACCGCGAACTGATCGCGGCGATGGTCGGCCTCAACTCGCCGCCTCTGAATCGTGCCCCTTCCGGCAGAAGTACGATCTCGTCGCGGTTATCAGGACCTGTGGTCAAATCCCACCGGACAAAAATGCGTCGGCCCATTTCTCCGTCGGGCTCGTCCTTTGTGCGTGGAACGAGCGGATTCCAGTCATCGTCCTCGATGGCTTTCCCCGTAACTTCGGCAAGACGCCCGACGCGGTTCCCTCTGAGGGACACGACGACGTAATCGCCAACCTGAATCTTCTGGAGGCTCGAGCGCGCACGACTCCATGCGGCGGTATGTTCCTTCGCGGGAATGGGGCCAGTGAGCGGAAACCCCCATTCGCTATGCCACCCCACCGCAACGCATTGGTTGCGAAACCAGCGTTGCCAGATACCGGGAAATTTGTCTTCCATGCAGTTTATCTTCCAAAGCGTCATTCGTCGGTTTCCCCTTCTGGAAAGCACGAGGAGAATTGTAGTGCATTGGTAGAGGCTCCAACTCCCTTCGTGCGTTATGGGTTTCAACGAATTCATAATCAACTCGGCGATTGAGCTTCGGTGTTCGGATTGGGCGCGTTGTGCGGACGAAGTCCCGGCGATTTTTAATTGCAGTCCGCTACGAGTATCGGCGCATCTCCCGGACCTTGTCCGCCACAGGCACACGCCGCGCCGACAGGCCCGCAGAGCACGGTACACTATCGTTGCTACAGCCGTTGAGGAAGATGAAGCCCGATGCGATTTTCCGAGATGCACTACTTTCCTGTGGAGTGGCCTTTCCTCCTGGCCCTGTTTCTTCTCTGCTCGCTTTTGGTTCTGCTTGTCGAGTTCAAGATTCTGCGCTTTGCGTACGAGCGGATGGGGATCTCGCCGCGTTTTGCAATGGGTCTTCTGTTGCTCACGCTGGTGGGCAGCTCGATCAACATTCCGCTGGTCGAGTTTCCGCCGGAGAAGGTGACCTCGGGAACCGTGGTGCATCACCACGGCATGCGATACGTGGTGCCGGTGGTCCATCATTGGCCGGCGACGGTGTTGGCGATCAACGTGGGAGGAGCGCTTATCCCCATTTTCCTGTCGATCTATTTGGCACTCAAGAACCGGCTGGTGATGAAGTCGGTGCTTGCCGTGGCGGCCGTGGCGCTGGTAACGCACCATCTGGCGCAACCGGTGCACGGGGTCGGAATCACGCTCCCGATCTTTATCCCGCCGATTGTCGCCGTGGTCTGTGCGCTGGTCTTGTCCTGGCGGCAAGCGGGACCGCTCGCCTACGTCGGGGGAAGCATGGGCACGCTCATCGGCGCAGACCTCATGAATCTGGGCAAGATTCAGGGGCTGGGCGCGCCCGTCGCGTCGATTGGCGGCGCGGGAACGTTCGACGGCGTGTTTCTGGTGGGGATCGTTGCGGTGCTTCTGGCGTCTTTGATCCAGCCGCGCCCAAGGGACGCCGTGTGACGGTGCGGAGTCGTCAGTCTGCCCCTACCTGCATGGGCAAAGGAGCTTGGATACAGCGCACCCCCTTCGGTTGAAATCGAAACCCGATTTCGCCTTGTCGTTGCCTCAGTTGCCATTGCCAAGTAGCCCTCTCGGCCCCGGATTGAATCTGTCTTCCGATGCGTGAGCGCGCTGACATCCTGTAGATACGAATTGCTGACGGCCAAGTTGCCGGATTCCGCATCGAGGACACATAGGGCCTGCATCGTACGGCAGGTTGACCGGAAACTTGTGCCCACCTGCGCGGGTCCGAGGAGGCTTCCAGAGGCTAGGGCGTTTCAGGGGACTCATACGAAAATCGACGCAGAAACGTTTCTTGGTCAATGGTTTACCTTAATGGGGACAGGTGGGACTATGGAGACGAGCAAAGTCGGTCGACATCACTGCACGCCTCTGCGGCCGCATCAAAACCTGCGGTCAGGGGGTTCGTATACGCCGCATTCGGCTTTGCTGAAACTGTGGTTTTCACCCATTCTAAGCTCCACGACCCACGAAAGCGTATCGCCCCTCAAACGACAAGATCCCACCACAGAAGTTCCACAAATCTCTGCGTTGTTTCCTCCAGTCAGACCAAGCCCTTCCATACAGGCCACAATCTTCGCCATGTATTCGCAAACAGTCCCAAAGTCATAAAATATTTTCTTGTTTTGCGCGTTTTATGCGAAATATGTGTTTATTATTAATCTACGGTGATTGCCATGCTTATCGAATTTCGTGTCAAAAACTTCCGTAGTCTTCGTGACGAGCAAGTTGTCAGTCTGGTCGCCTCCAAAGACAAGACTGACCGGGAGACCAACGTTCTCCACACGGGCATATCCGCTGCGCCAGATCTGCTGTGCAGCGCAGCAATCTTCGGCGCAAATGCCAGTGGAAAATCCAACCTAATCAAAGCGCTTCAGTACATGCGTGGCGTGGTTGCTGAATCCGCCACCGTGATTCAGCCCGGGCAGACGTATGCAGTGCAGCCTTTTCGACTCGACGCCATATCATCTAATCAGCCCACAGAGTTTGAGGTAACGTTTTTGCGAGAGGGCGTTCGTTACCAGTATGGCTTTGCCATGACTCAACAGCGCATCACGGAAGAGCATCTGCTCGTATACAAAGCCTTCAAGCCCCAGAGATGGTTTGAGCGGTGGTTCGATCAAGAAAGCGGGAAGGACGTTTATGAGTTTGGCTCCGCTCTAAAAGGCCCCAAGAATCTTTGGGAAAGCGCGACCCGGCCAAATTCTCTTTTCCTCTCGATGGCAGTACAGCTCAACAGCGAAGCATTGAGGCCGGTCTTTGACTGGTTCCTGAATCACCTGGTCATTTTCAATGAACAAGCGCGCCTTAATCCGCAGGTGTCGATTCAAATGCTTCAACAGGACGGCACGCGCGGAAGAATATGCAATTTCCTGACTTCTGCCGACACGAGCATTGTCGATATTGACGTAGTCTTCCACAAAGTGCCAGGACAGACGGTGCAGTTCGATCTGGTGGGCGGCAAAACAGAGGTCCGCAACGAGGAAATAGACCAACCTCAGCTTCGTTTTTATCACCAGACAGAGCAAGGCAAGGTGATGTTCGATTTTCTTGAAGAATCGAACGGTACGCGCAATCTGCTTTTTCTCGCAGGACCGGTGATGGACATCCTCAGTAAAGGGCTAACCTTGGTCGTCGATGAGCTTGATACCAGTCTTCACACATTGCTGGTGCGCGAATTGGTTCAGCTATTCCATAGGCGCGACGCCAATACTGGAAAGGCGCAACTGATTTTCACAACGCATGACACTTCGTTGCTGAGCGCACACGGTCTTTTCCGGCGCGATCAGATATGGGTGGTCGAGAAGGATTCTTCTCAAGCAACTTCTTTGACTAGCCTTGCGGAATTCAGCGTGCGGAAAAATGAGGCATTGGAGCGAGGTTACCTAACTGGAAGGTATGGAGGTGTGCCATTTCTCGATCCCAGTATGGGGATGGTGCACTGATGGCGCGAGATAACTCTCCTAAAGAGCGTCAAAGAAGACAGCTTGAACGCAAGATTGGGAGGCGAGCGCCTTATAATCGCATCCTAATTGTGTCTGAAGGCAGTAAAACAGAGCCGAATTATTTCAGCGAAATCCGCGCGTTCTTTCGGCTCCACACAGCCAACGTGCAGGTTCATCCTTGCGATTTTGGCACTGCGCCTCTCCAAGTGGTCAAATATGCCAAGGAGTTGTTTGAGAAAGGCAATCGTCAAAAGAACGTTCAGCCGAGAGCCTTTGAAAAGGTCTTCGCAGTTTTCGACCGCGATGAACACCGAACCTACTTTGATGCACTGACGCTGGCAAAATCTTTGAATGGGAACTTACGCAATGACGAGAGAAAACCTGCCGAGTTTCACGCCATCGCCTCGGTTCCCAGTTTCGAGTTGTGGCTGCTGTTGCACTATGAGGATATCCTTGCGCCAATTCACCGCGACGAAGTGATATGCCGGCTTAAGGGGCATATACCGAACTACGAAAAGGGTGCAAAGGGCGCGTTCGAAACCACACGGCAACTCCTAGATATCGCCACGCAGCGGGCAGAGGCATTGAAGCAACGGTTCAATGCCTTCAATGCTCCAGAACCTTTTACGGCTGTGGCGGATCTGGTTAGCCTTTTAGTTGCCCTTCGCAAATAGGTCCTCAAATGTCGCCCAGGGTTCGGGAAATGGACTCTTACAGCCCGAATTCAATCTCCGGTTTGAACGGTGCTTACCGGGACGCGTCGGGGCCTTGGTGATTTGATTCCGGCGGTTGAGGTCTGTGGCGACCCCGGTCCCCAAAGCGACGGACCGGTTGGGTCGAGGACTGGCGCCATGCTCCGTAGGTCCGGCCTGTCGGTTGCTCCCCGTTTCCTCTGGGAGTGCTCCACTACGGAAGGCGGCTGGTGGGCGATGCAGGAAGACGGCTTTGTTAGCGATGACGGACATTGGAAATACGAAGGAATTCGATATCTAGAGGAGGGGGACGACTTCACGGTCTATGCTGGCGACGGTAGCGTGCTCTTCCACGGCATCATTCACCAGGACAGTCGAACCGGGGTGATTCCGCGTCAGGTAATTTGCAATGGCACCCCTGTGAGCGACCCCACATGGAAGCAACAAGTAGTTGGTGGCTTCTGGGTTCATTGGATTCAGAAAGGTATCGATCCCGATGTTTGGGATGAATTGTTCACTAGTTACAAGCGGTGCCTCGTAAAGCGTGAGGAGACGAATTGAGACACTGCGAGAGTTCGACGACCGAGGTGAGGCACGAACAGCATGGGCAAAAAGTCCGGGTAGATGAAGAAGACCGGGAGCGCCCTTCGATGCTGACCTGATCTCATTGAAGCGCTGATGACCGGACCGATGCATTTTGGAAGAAATGGTGGTGGCTGCAGCATCGGATTCGTTGACACGGAGTCTACTCAATGAATTTCTGGGCGCCTTCAACAGGAACAGTAGAGAAGATAGATCATCATGAAGAGTGATTGGAAGGAACGGTTCGAGCAATCAGAGAGGGGCTTTCAGCAGCTGAAAGACCTGACGAAGAAAACACCGGCCAGCGGGTGGACTTCCGAGTATCGGGAGCTTGCTAATCTGATTCACACTCTAGTACGGGATGTGTTTTACGTGAATCCTGATGATCAAGGGGCATAGCCCTGTGGCCATAAGAAGAAATCTGGCAGCCAGGCTGCGTCGCCGAAGTACAAATCGGAGATCGGCCGAAAGTGTCACAGATCCTAGCACGCATTACGTGCTCTGGCGAGAGCATCTCAAGGGCGCTTCGACTTCAGGCCTAATGCATTGAGCATGCCATGCTGCCAGGTAGTCCAACATGCTGGGAGAAGAGGGCGGCAAATAGACTTTGCGCCTTCGATGAGACCAAACTCCCTGAGGATTCTATGCGCGATAAGTGTGGCGACCGCCAGCCCGTGACGGATACGCGACGGATTGCTTCCGCGGTCCGCATCTACATGGAGCGGGCAATCGAGGAGGCTGTCCGCCTGATGAAATACGAGGGGGCGACGCTCGAAGATTGCGAAGCCGAGCTGCGGGTGCTGGCCGACTTTGTCCGCGTCCAGGTAGTTGGTCTGCGAGCCGCTCGGCAGGAATTGTTGGAAGCTGACGATTCTGCCGATCGGCCATGCGACCTGCGTGGTACGGACGCCAAGGACGTAGACCTGGAGGATTCATGAGCGACGCCGAGCGCAACAAACAGTTCGATTTTACCGTTCTGGAAATCCCGCTTCGTCTAGCGCTGTCTGCAATTCGAGTGTTTACGAACATTGCAGAGAAATGGAGCCTCAGCGAAAGTCAAGTTCGCAGCGTGCTTGGCGGCATTGCCTCATCCGCGCTTCACGCATGGAAGTCGGACCCTGAAGCAAACGTTGACTTGCTGATGGAAGAGTTCAAGGAGTGGATTGCGAATGGGTGTTGCGAGTTGATGGACGTGGTCGCAGCATTGAAGGAGGAAATGACCCCTATGATAGTTCAGATCCCGGATAGTTCCGATGCAATCCTTGGACAGATCGCGAAAGAAAAGTCCATCACCAAGGTTGAAGCTTTGCGCAGGCTGCTGGCTGTGCTCGACGTCGTGCAGGAGCACAAGCAGAAGGGAAACCAGTTGGCAGTTGTCGATAGCGACGGCAGCCTTGTGTCGAGGTTGATTGGCATTTAGGAATTCGAACTGTCATGTCCACTCGCCATCCCCTTGGCTCCTATTTCTTGAAAATGTCGATTCACGAATCGTCCGACCGTACGGCGGCAGTTCTCGTCCACACGAATTAGGAGCCCTTGGATCTCAGGGTGTGTTTCGTAATGGGGAAATGGCTGGCTTTCCAGATAGGTTTTCAGCCGTTTACGCCCTTTGGCGCAGTCGGCGGAATGGAGGCATTCTGACAGTGTCCCGGTATTCGCGGTCCGTCGAGTGTCCATCGTCATGACTCCGGTTCCAGGGGAGAGTCGATCAGCCCCAAATTGCGCGCCATGCACGCGATAACGTACTGGCGATTCCCTGAGCCATGTATGACACCTGCTCGGAGCTTCTCCGAAGGACTCTCGGATCGGTGGATGTTGGTCGCCAAAGCGGAAACGATCCCGGTTTGGGATAAGGCACGGAAGGCGTCGACACAATTTGAGGTCCTGGTTGAACTGCGAATTCCGCTCGCCCCCCTCGCATGGCAAATCGGCGAGGATGGCGAGAATGGAAGCCGTTCTACAGCGAGCCCAGAAGCCAGACCACGCCAACAACGGTGCACAACGCAGCAGCAGCGGTCTGGATCCACCGCGAGTAGGAGCGGCTGACCAAGTGCTCGCTCTGCTCCGTTCCTTGGCTGGCGCTACCGCTGAACAGAGTCATGGTGCCGCTGCCCCCCTTGTAGGTGGTTAGGTCGGCGTCAATGCGCGACATCTCGATGTACGGTTTGAGCCCGCGGCGGTACCAGCCTTTCACGGTCACTTTCTCGCCCAGAATGCGATCGGCATTGGTGAGCGCGAAGAAAAGGCGGCCGAAGGGGATGCTTGAGCGGTAGAGAAGAAACATCAGGCCGGTTTCGTCCTTGAGCACCAGGTCCGGGCTCCAGAAAGCCCCTGGCTCCCCTTGGCCAATAATCTCTCCTGTGATTTCGACAGCTCGCGGTCGCATTTGCGATACGGTCAGATCCTCAAGCAGTTCGGCCACGTTGGCGCGCCGAAATTCGCCGCGATAGCGATATGCGATGCGCGCTCCCCAGGTCATTCCGATCAGGATAAGCAGCCATGCGTCAAAGTTGGGAGGAAGAGAGTAGCCGAGTCTCACAAGGCGATGTCCCAGCCATAGATCGGAGATGAGCAGGAAGCCGCAGACAAGCGGAGCTGCCCAGAAGAAGAATTCAACGGGAAACCCGGTCCAGCGGACATGGGTGTTCTCGGGAAGGGGGTACTGAACGCTCTGTCCCTGGGCGATCGCCTCCCTATTGAGGGCACGGAGCCGGAATGCCGTGAGGGGATGCGTGCTGCTCAACTCGTAGAAGCGGGCCCAGGGGTTGGTGAGGTCCCACTTCATCACGCGCGCAGCCTCTTCAGGGCTGTTCAGCCCGAGCGCCATGGCCGCGCCGCTACTGGCGCCCATGATTCCCATGAGTGAAAGGGCGTGGCCGAACCGGATCTGCTGGCGCCCTGCCTTTTTCTCGTCCTTGTCGCCTACCTTGATCAGGCGCATGGCTTCTCCCTGCTCGCGAACCAAGCCATAGGCGATCTTGACCAGCGCCGACGAGAGCGCATTGGGCGCATGAGCGCACTGTGCGGAGAATTGGTCCGCGCCGTACTCGCGCATCCGGTTCAGCATGAGCACGAGATACTGCGTGATCCAGTAGGCAACGTATGCGCCGTAGCTCACGATGCGAAGGTTGTTGACGCGGTCGGTCCAGATATAGATCTGCCACAGCAGAAGCGGCGCGGCGGCGGCCAGCGCCATGATGGCGAAGTCATAGTGCGCGACGTGGCCGATTTCGTGCGCCAGCACAGCGTTCACTTCGTCTTCGGTGCAGAGGTCGAGCAGGCCGCGGGTTACCACGATGCGCGCATCGCTTTGCAGGCGTCCGAAGGCGAAAGCGTTCGGAGTGCCGCTCTCAATGATGCCGAGGCGCAAAGTGGGCAGGTTCTGCTCGCGGCACATGCGCTCCACGAAGGCGCGGTGTGAGACGGGGATTTGGCTCTCATCCCAGTCGATGGAGTAGACCCACCGGATGATCCACGGGCCAGCCAGGTATTGAAGACCGATCATGGCGAAAACAAACAGGAATGCGGCCCAGAGGGGCGCCTGACCTTGGAGCAGTGCGAGATCTCCGATCACGAATACAAGGCCATACAACGCCAGCAGCAGGAGCAAAGAACGCCCGAAAAAGCTCACCCGATTATCCCCCAATGAAGAGTTGAGCACAATGATACACAATGAGAGTTACAAGGCGAGGAAGAATCAGCGCGGCTTCCATCGTGATGAAACCCGAACTGTGTCGATCCTTGGTAGGAGATGGTCTTTTGGTGGTTCAATCGGAATGCAATCCGAATGTGGGATTCGCCCCGAGACAGTTTGGCATTGTTCGATCAGGTTTAGCCGGGCAGAACGCGATCCAGGCGTTTGTTGAAAGTCTCACCGTGTATGTTTGCCTAATCGGAAGTTTCTGGGTTTGTTTTGTGAGCGAATTGAGTTTCAGGCACCGTACGCGGACCAAGGCCGCTGGCGTCCATCACCAGTTGCACGCCGTGCCAAACGCCAGGGATGCGCAATGTGAATCCGGCCAACGCCCACGCTAGGTTGAGATGTTCCAGTGCTCTCCCCATGGCTCTTACGCCCTCGACCGGAGCGCTTCCGTCACCCGGATCGTAGCGCACCCTGCGAATAGATCCCTCCGGAAGGCTGTTGGCATCGACGATCTCCAAGCCTACCGGCTCTCTCGCACAGAGCCAGCACCACACCTCGCTGCAGGGCCCGCAACTTCCGGCAATATAGATGCGCGCGATTGGGCCGAAGTGGTAGGGTTTCCAGCGGGGAAGCCAGTTGGGAACCTCGCCCCGATAGGCTCGCCAATCCTGTCCGAAGCGGCTTGCCAGATCCTGCCTTTCATCCCACTCGGCGATGCCGGCACTATAGAGAATCGACAAGACGGCGGCCAGCACGAGCCAGCCGTTTCTTAAGAGGCCGGCCCAATGAAGCATAACAGCGGCACAGGAAAGCTGCATGGGGTTAGCGCAGAATCGATAGATGCCGCTCGTGACCAGGCGCTGCGGCGGATCATAAGGGATCGGCGTACCTTGACCGCGCTCGGCAAACTCCATCACCGCGGAGATGCCTGGAATGGCGAGCAGGAAAAGCACCTGGATGCCGATCTGGCGCACCCAGGATGGCATCGACCACAGCGGGCTCCAACCGAGGCCCGGCCGAAGGGCAAAGGCAATCTCCGGGATCAAGAACAGGAACAGTGTAACGGAGATCCCCACCTGCATTGTGGCGCGCGCGCGCAGATGCGTACGTTCCATTGTCCACTGCCCAATCAGCAGCGCGGGGATCAGGACGACGAGAGCAGCGAGGGCTTCTCCAACGAGCCAATTCGGGTTCAGCCGCACCATTGGCCTGCAAAGCGGCATGGCGACGAGGTCAACCACAACCATGAGAGTTGCCCGCCCGATGAGGCCAAAGCGGGGAGGAGCCAGCTGTGGGACGACGCCCCAGAGGATTGCCCAGCCGGCAAAGCACTCGACAGGCATTCCTCGAAAGAGGACGGCATCGCCTGAGAAACTCCACCATCCTGCGCGCAAATTGATCGTCTGGACAGCCAGCAAGGTTGGCACCACCCAAAGCAGGCTGAGCAGGCATGCCACGAACAGCCGAGGCCGATGCCTATTCAACAGGCCCAGGATGAGTGCCGCGCTGAGCGGAAGATAGATGGCTCCTGCCGCTTGCCAGTCGGAAAGCGCCATTTTAGCGGCTCCGGCTTTGCACGCGCGGAGCCGCGTTGGCCTGGATCAGATAGTGGGCTGCCTGATTCACAGCGGCCCGTTCCAGCGGGGTAAAGTACCATGCCGGATCGAGTTGCCGTTCAAAGTGCACGCGCCACCGGACCAGGGTATGGGTCTTATCAAGTTGCTGCCATTCCACTTCGGAGGAGTCCCAGGCGATCCACTGTGTCAACTTGCTGCTATCGCTGACCGTTTGAAATCGCAGATACCCAGGATGGTGTTCTGTCACACGCATGGTCAGATCGCCGGGGGGATCTCCCTCCGCACCGGCAAAGTGAATGGTTCGCGTTGAGCCGATTTCCAAGCCGCTCCCCGATGCCGCAAGAGGCCGTGGAAAGCCGATGCGCAGCGCAGCAGGCAAGGCTAGTGTCACATCCGGGCTCAAAGCCAATCGCTGCTCCACCAGGTCTGCCGGAGCGTTCACAATACTGCGCACTTCGACGACTTGATTCCGGTTGAAGGAGAGAGCGGGGATCACGCCCTCGATTGACATAGGCAGCAGGACAAGAACCACACAACTCAATGTTGTATTGCGCCGTCTGCGCGACAAATCGACGATGAGTCCGACGGTTATGCCAACAAGATAGAAGAGAGGCGAAGCCATCAGAATGCACAAGAACCCTTCGCCCAGCAGGGGCGCAACGATCAGCAAGGCGAGCGTGATTGCCTTCAGAATTCCACCTGTCAGCGTCTTTGCCTTCGGCGTCAGGGCAAGCAGAATCGCGATGACCGCTGGAACGCCGATAAACATTGCCGCGCTATGCCCCAGGCTATGCCACGTCAGCTCCCGATAGAGAACGCCCCCGGCGGCAAAGGCGACAATCAGGGCAATCAACGTCCATTGAGCGGTCCCAGGTTTTGCTCCCTTGTTTTGGATATCACTCATGGTCATCTCCTTTCGGGTGGATCGGCGGAGAAAGCGGAGAGGGCAGAAGGTCCGCGTCCCGCAGCAATGCAAGAATTCTGGTTCTAACCGGCTTGAGTACTGGCAGCTTGGCCAACGCCAGCAGTTTCATGGTCAAATCGAGCGCCCCATCCGCCAGTCGCCTGGTGCGTGATTGCTCGGCCGATTTGTCGTAGAGGAACAGGACAAGAAGCCCCATCTGCAAGGCCCACAAGGCGACCGGAAGCAACTCGACGAGGTCCTTGGGAAGCTTTTCATCGGCAATGGCCCGCCGAAAAACATCAATGCTCCTGCGGCGAATTTCCCCGGTTCCCTCGCCGAGGCAAGAAAGCGGGTGATCAGGCTCCCCGGTATACCGGAACACCACGCCAAGCAGATTGCGGTCTTCTTTGGCAAGATCGAATTTGGCATGCATCGCGGACCGGAGCCGGGATTTCAGGTTGCCGCGTTCAGCAAATTCATCGCCGCATATCCGTTCCTGGTCTGACTGCACGGCTTCGTAATACGCCTGGATGATCGCTTCCTTCGAAGGGAAGTAGTAGTAGGCCGCTCCCTTGGCCACACCGGCGCGGCCGGCAACGTCCTGCATGGTTGTGGCGTCGAAGCCCTTTTCACGAAACAAGTCGAGAGCACACTGAAGAATATGCTCTCGGGTCTGTTCACCTTTGCCCGTGCTCGGATCATTTTTGACCATGGTCAAATAATGGCCCGAGGATTGGCGGAAGTCAAGATCTTTTTGACCACGGTCAATTAGCTCGTCACGGGGCGGGAGGTTCCTGCTGAATGCACCGGTTGCGGGAACTGGAGGATTTTACGGAATCCGCCTTACCGCCAAATCCGCTGCAGCCTCAATTGCGCGACCCGCCGGGAATCTGAAATCCCACGCCGTCGGCGCTGTTCACCCGCTGGGTCGCGGTGACATCGATCTGGTCGAGCGGAATCTGTTCATAGTGTTGAGAATCAAGATCGGTGAGGACCGTTGCCGTCATCATGTAGTTTTGCATCTTCACTGGAACACGCCCGTTCTTGAAAATCACCGTGAGAGATTGCTCGGGCGTGCTTGTGCCTGATGCTCTCGCGGCTGCAGGTTACTCGTGTCCGCCACTTCGACGCAACAACTCCGCCGTCTGTGTCTCACCTTCCAGCTTTGCCATGCGCAAAGCAGTGAAGCCATCCTTATTCTGAGCGTTTACACCAGCCCCGTGCCCTAGTAACAACGCCACGACATCCTTCCGACCGAAATACGCCGCTCGATGCAAGGCCGTGTCGCCCCGGCTATCTGTCGCGTCGACCTCGGCACCATGCGCAACCATGAACTCCACTATTTCCTTGTAGCCCTCCCGCGCAGCCCAGATCAAGGGATACCCGAGCCAGCGGCAGATGCGGCCAGTTCTCCATATCCAGCCGCGGCGGCCGCCGCTCGATGCGGCAAAGCAACAGATGCTTTACCGCGTCGAAGCTGATCGTTCCCATACGTAGTGCATCTTCGACCGCGGCGGTCACCTGGTCGAGTGCAAATGTCTCCAACAGACGCAGCACCTGGATGTACTCACGACTGCCAGGCTTGCCGAGTCTCGCTTCGAGCAAGCGCCGCAGTGTAAGGAAGCAGTCGGGTAGTTTCCAGCCTGCCAGAGGAGCCGCCTGATTCAGCGCCCGTGTCTTCTGCTCCAGCAGCGCCAGGTAGTGCAGCGGTTCGAAGACAACGGCCTCATGCTCATAACTGCGGGGATGCCGGGCTATCACCTGGCTGCCAAGAGCGATCACTACTTCATGCACGTACCCCTTCACCAGCACTTGACGGTGGCCGTACTCAGTAGGCACGGAGTAATCGTTGGTGCGATAACGCACCAGCGACAACGAGGTAACTCGCGTGGAGACCTTTTCGCAGGCTTCGTATGGAGCGGCGGGCAGCGGAAGCATCGCCGCCCGGTCGCGTTCGAATCGCTCGCCGATCGTCTCCGTGTGCCCGCGCAGCCGCCGCTCACGCCGTTGGAGACACTGTCCTGCCAGGTATGTGTTCAACTCCGCCCAATTGTTGACGCTCGGAATCGGGACCATGAAGTTCCGCCGCGCATAGCCCACAAGTCCTTCCACGTCACCCTTGGATAAAGCTGTCGACTACACGCAATTCGGTCGATCCACAGCAGATTTGCATCACCCATCCCTTTCACCCACATTGCGGCCAGTCTTTTCGGTTCGTCGTTTGTAAGAAGCTCTGGGGCGAAGACCGAGTGACGATTGAGTTGGAGGATGGATCCCCGCTTTCGGTGCCCGCCAGTTGGACTGACGCGGCTCCCGCAGACCCCTACCTCGCTGTAGGTGGTGGCCGCTCGCAGTTCCGAGCAGAGGACTTGTTGTGCTTGGCCGGGTTGGTGCAAGCGCTCAGGAGGATGCCGTGACCTTTAACCACCCAGTGTCAAGCGGATTACGTCCACTGTGTCATTTCTATTATGTCCACGCGCCGACTCGCCAGCCATCCGTTTATCGCGATCTGGCAGTCATTGTCTCGGTTTCATCGCCGGCAATGACTGGAGATGTAGAGGCTACTATGGTTTCTGTTTCATATTTTAGGCTTGACATCTATGTGCATCCGCACATAATACAGTTGACAGCCATGAAGCAAACAAAAGCAAATACACCCAACCGTGCCGTCGATGCAAAGATCAACGTACTCGGCCAACATGGAGCCCTTCACCCACACCCGGAACAGGTGCAGGACGAACTCTTCGAACGCAATGAGTTCTTTGATCCCCGCGATCTGGTGCAGGTGCGCTACGAGATGCTGCGGCGGCGCCAAGTTGACGGGCAACCGGTAACCGAAGTGGCCACCGCTTTCGGCGTGAGCCGGCAAGCATTCTATGTGACCGAAACGGCTTTTGCGCAGAAGGGCATCGTTGGCCTCCTGCCTCGCCCACGAGGTCCGCAACGAGCACACAAGTGCACGGACGAGATCCTGGATTTCGTGGAGCAGTGGGCTACGGACTCTCCAGCCGGCGCGGATATCAGCGAAGCGGTTCAGAAGCGCTTTGGAGTCGCCATTCATCCACGCTCTCTGGTCCGCGCGCTGGGCCGTCGAAAAAAAAACCAACATTGACGGAGCATCACCGATGAAGCGCGTGGATACAGGGAACGATTGGAGGCAGGAGTATGAGATTCTCCGCCAGGAAGCGCTTGATGTCGAAGCGCGTCGTGGTCATGGTTTGGCCTTGTTCCTGTCGCGCGGCATGATGGCGTGGCTCGATGCTTTGGCGGCACTGAGACCAAGGCGGCCCTTGTCGCGCGGCGAACTCGATCGTTCGGCCGATTTGCCATCCGTCCATCAGCCTGATCTGACAACATTGCTAGCCGACATGGTTTTGTCGTGCATTGGAAAGGAGGATCATGAATTCGCCGTCGAAAGCTACCGCTGATCATCTGCGCCGTTCGGCTTATCTTTATGTACGCCAGTCGACTCTGCGCCAAGTCCACGAGAACTGCGAGAGCACAGCTTGGCAGTACGATCTGAAGCGGCGGGCGCAAGCCTTGGGTTGGAGGAGCGAACAGATCGTCGTGATCGACGAGGACTTGGGTCTATCGGGAGCCAGCGCTGTCGGCCGCAACGGCTTTCAACGTCTGGTGGCGGAGGTCGGACTGGGCCATGTGGGCGTGGTCATGGGTCTGGAGGTTTCCCGTCTGGCGCGCAGTTCGACCGACTGGCATCGGTTGTTGGAGATCTGCGCCTTGGCCGATACACTCATCCTCGACGAAGACGGCATTTACGACCCGAGCCATTTCAACGATCGCCTGCTGCTGGGATTGAAGGGTACGATGAGCGAAGCCGAGTTACATTTGCTCCGGGCACGCCTCATCGGCGGACAGCTCAATAAGGCGCGCCGTGGAGAGCTGTGGATCAGACCGCCTCTGGGCTTCGTGTATGACGATAACGGGCGGATCGTCTTCGACCCGGACCAGCAGGTCGAACGAGCAGTGCGCCTTCTGTTTGAGACTTTCCGCCGTACCGGCTCCGCGATGCGCGTCGTAAGCCATTTCAACACCGAAGGCGTCCTCTGGCCGCGGCGCATCAGAAAAGGGGTGCATGCCGGAGAACTGCTGTTCAGCCCCTTGGAGCACAGCCGCGTGCTGGGTATCCTCCATAACCCGCGCTATGCCGCAGCATTCGTCTACGGCCGGACCCGCCAACGCCAGGTTCGACTGGAAGGTCAACTGCGCTATCGGCGCCTGAAGCGCGAAGAGTGGACCGTCTTTCTTCCCAACATGCATCCCGGATACATCTCCTGGGAGGAGTTCGAAGTCAACCAAGCCAAGCTGCTAGATAACGCTAACGGCTTTGGGGAGGATCGACGGAAAAGTCCGCCGCGTGAAGGCGCCGCGCTATTGCAAGGTCTTGTCCTCTGCGGCGCGTGCGGCCTACGCATGACAGTGAGGTATCACACCGATCAGGGGCACCCTACTGCAGACTATTTTTGCCAGCGGCACGGTATCCAAACTGCCACGCCGGTGTGCCAGAGACTGCCAGGCTTGGCTGTCGATCGGGCGGTCACGGAGGTTGTGCTTGAGGCCGTCACTCCGGCCTCCCTGGAAGTCGCTCTGCAGGTCTTTGAGGAACTGAGGACTCGACAAACAGAAGTGGATCGTTTGCGCCGCGCGCAGGTAGATCGGGCTCGCCAAGAAGCCGAACTTGCACAACGCCAGTATCTGTTAGCGCGTCCCGAAAACCGTCTGGTAGTGGATAATCTCGAACGACAGTGGAACGAGAAGCTCACCCGTTTGGCCGAGGCAGAGGAAGAATATACCCGCCTGAGCAAATGCAAGCCTTCAGGACTAACAGACGAAGATCGTGAACGTATTCAGGCTCTGGCCTCCGATCTGCCTCGCGTCTGGAACGATCCGCATACTTCGGCGCGAGACCGCAAGAGGATGCTGAGGCTGCTGATCGAAGACGTGACCCTTGTGAAGGGAAACAAAATCCAGATTCATATCCGCTGGAAAGGCGGGGCTACAACATCTCTGGAGCGTCCCTTGCCTCTGAGCGCGCCTGATCTGTTTAGCACGCCGGCTGAGATCGTGGAACTCATCCGCGCCCTGGCAACCGAACAAACCGACACACAGATCGCTCGGACCCTCAACGCGCGCTGGCTTCGAACCGGCAGAAAACATAAGTTTACGCGTCCAATTGTTCGGCACATTCGATGCTCCTACGGGATAGCTTCCTTCTCCGAACATCTTCGCAGTCGCGGATGGCTTACCGCACCCGAGATCGCCGCACGGATGAATGTGCACTTTAGCACCGCCAAGCGTTTCGCCCTCGAGGGATTACTCCGCGCCGTACGCGCCAGTGATAATGGCTTTCTGCTGTTCGATCCGGAAAGCAGCCCCTTGCCAAAAGCCGAGCCCGGCAAACGACTCCGAGATCGCCGCCAGTACCCTCAGCTTGCGTTCAGAATGCCCAACGAGGTGCAGTATGAAGCCTGATCCTTGTCGTTGCCCTTGCCGGGGCGTCCGAACTTGTCGGCAAACAGATAGTGGCTCTGTAACTCCAGGAATGCCTTCGTCTTCGTCCGTTCCTCGCCGCCAAGTATCCGCGCCACCGCGATCTTGGTGTTGTCGTAGAGGATGCGCGTGGGAACGGCGCCAAAATACTGGAAGGCAAGCACGTGGCCTTGCTGGAAAGCCTCTGTCGTTTCGCCAGGAAACGCCGCCACAAAACCGTCATCCGAGTGAGGACAATCCATGGCCAGGAAGTGCGCCTTCTGCTCCACGCCGGCGATCACAACCAGTGCTTCGCCGAAGTCGGCCTGCGCCTCGCCAGGCGGATGCGCCAGCGGCACAAACATCTCCCGGCTGCGCAGCTGCTCCCCGCGCACATAGTCCTTGACGATGGTGTAGCCGCCGGAGAACCCATGTTCTTCTCTTAGCCGCTCAAAAATGCGCTTGGCGGTATGGCGCTGCTTGGCAGGCTTGGTCTTGTCATCCTTCAAGATGTCGTCGATCACGCCCAGCCACGGTCCAAGCTTCGGCCGGCGCACCGGCCGCTGCCGCTGATACCCCGGCGGCACCGAATACGCCAGCATCTTCCGCACCGTCTTCCGCGCCAGACCGAACTCCCGTGCTACTGTCCGCTGGCTCTTGCCCTCGACAAGGGCTGCCCGTCGCACCCGCGCATACAGTTCCACCGTGTACATCCCTCCGGTGTCCCACGGACTCGGCTGCCCGCACAACGGCTCTGAACGCGGCGAACCTCGTTCGTTACCTCCTGGGGAACTATGTCGTCCGTGAAACCAGAATGCGGCGGTGGTCTACTTTTACACCGCCACGTCACGCCACTGCTGCGGCGCGATGTGGTCTATTTTTGCTCCGGCGCTTACACATCACCCCAGTTCTGAAGTGTTTTTATCTATATCGGTACCGAATTGGCCACTGGAAGACGACTTCACAAGAGTATTTCCTTCGAGCCCGTTTCTAGACAACGCTTTACCGATCCGAGCAGGCAGAGGCGATGCTTCGTGTACCACCCCGGCACCGCAGCACCCACTTTCCAACTTTCTTGTCACCGCGCAGCATCTTGAGATACAATCGTGCAACTAATCGAATCTGCTGTTCGACATGCCCCAAAATCCTTCAGAAGTTTCGAGGTAAAGGCCGTTGGAATCTTGGCTTCGAGAGCTGTCCCTTGTTCGATCGCCATTTAATGGCGAGGTTGTAATAACGAACATGCACAAATGTATTGAAGCAGGGCTGCTCACCCCAGCGGATTTGCGGAGATTCGTAGAAGAATGTATGAAAGATGGGGATTCCGCTAAGGCTGGAGAGCAATTTAGAACTCAGTGTAAATTCGATGCAGAGCATAAGATTCGGTTTACTCTTCAGTGTGCAATCGGATCCTCTTCTGTTCGTCCTTACGAACTACTGGTGACGGTCGTCTCTGCCGGGACGTTCTTGTCCAAGATTGTCCACCCCTCGTACACGGAAGAACCAACGGGGTCGTTTTCTGTGAAGGTTCTGCCACCTGAAATCAATGGGGATCGGGACAGGTCTGCCTGGAAGACCGTTCTGCAGGAGATGTCAATCGGCGATTCTGATTGGCTTCGGCCCGATGCAACTCTAGGCAAGCCCTACGACCGCAGCACAGGAGAGCAGCATCGCATCTGTTGGTTTTCGATATACTCGGCCATGCAGGATGCGTTAGGCGCAATTGGGCATCCCGACGAAGAAAGAAACGAGGCTGATATTGCACGTGATGCTTTGGGCCTAAAATATCGGGACGGAGACAGCTTGGTTGAGATTCGGTTTTCTTCCAGCATCCTCGATGCACGCCCCGTAACAGTCGCCCAGCCAACTTTTATCGATGCCGGAACTCATCCGAGATTCGCTGCGGAACAATCTGGAGGCGCCTACGAGCTGAACCGGCGAGGACAATGGGGAACTACGGTAGACCTATTCAAACTCAAGGACCGCAAACCGGAGGCTTGTGGATTGCCTGAAAGGGTGTGCGGTCCCCTACCGATGAGTCCTGGCGAATTTAAACCGTCCTTTATTGATACAATTGCCAATACCGCGCTCAGCGACGTCTCCGATACCGAGTTTTCAGCTTGGCTTCGCCACGATCATACCGTCGATGATGTGAAGTCGATCGATGAATTGATTGCGAAGATATTAAACGCAGTCAAAGGAGGCCTTCATCCGTGAACAAGCCAGATCCGCTTCCGCAACCGACGACGGCCGTTGATGCCGATGAAGAGATTCGGCGCTGTTTTGCCGAATTCCAGAGATCCGACTTTGTGACTTGGCTGACGGCAGGCTTCCGAACATTTTACGGTGCCATGCCGTTCAAAGAAAGGTCGTTCTCCTTCGCTAGTTCGCGTATAGGTATTGGAGATTCCGTGGCAATGGATCTTCGCGATATCTTCCGGGATTTGGTCCCTGGTGATAAGCAACTTCTATTCCAGGAGGCACTAGGGCAAGTCCTACTCAACACAATTACCGATTTTAGTTTTCACGAGGATGCTCTCGTCGATCTTATCCGCTTGGTCGCAAGCACCCACGCTATTGCGTCTGCCCCTGCACTGCCCTTGGTAATAGCAACAGGAAGATATGGTAAGTCGAAGCGTTGGTTGCAATACGAGGCAATCGGCGCCCTCAAGAGTCTTATGCCTGCTCCCCTAGCCATTCGAGCTCTCAAAAGCCTGGTTGCCAACCCCGCATTCAATGTTCGCTTCAGTTTTGATGTGATGACAACTCTCTGCGAATCAGATCCTCATAATTGGGCAGAGTACATTTCATTCATGTATCCACGCATCGTCGTCCTTTACGAGGCAGCCAGCAAAGAAGATAAACGACTCGAACAGAGACTTGAACCGACTCATGCCATCTCTGATGTTGACCGAGATTATAAAGCATTTCAGAACTTTTTTAGGCGAGAGATAGATATCGAAGCAATTTGTGCGGCCATCGAAGAGAACGCTGATTCCCTCATTTCAACCATGCTGGGTCCCTGCTTAGGTTACGAAGGGTGTATTGACCTCATTCGAAAACTTGCCGCCGATTCGTTTATCCTAATCGACGCGCGGACGATAGAGCCCGACGACCCAGGCAAATCGCTCGATATTATAGTCACGCTCTGGACCGACGATGAACTAACGCAGAGTTCCGCCGGCCTAGTCAGAGGCAACGGCTGGCTCTACCGCGTACTCAGAAAGAATCGAGTAGACGATCCCACTATCCTTGCTAACGGCCCCGATTTCGTCAACCTTGTTCGCGATATTACTCAGAATCTCGAGAGCGACCGGCAAAGGAAAGATTAGGAAGGGAGTTCATGGGACAGGCAACCGTACGTGAAACCATTCTCGAGCTCCAAAGACGGTCTCTGGCATGGGACCGTGATCAAGAGGACATCAAAGGCGGGTGGAAGCTCTTCTATGCCATCGACACCGACATCGTCCGCATGATGCTGGTACCCGGTAATAACCTGCAATACGGAACTGTATTCTCCGGACCCGATAGTGCAGAGACGAAGCTTTGCCTCTCATATTTGCTGTCGGACTTTCTGTTCACTGCTGATGATACTCTTCGGCAGCGCGAAGTTCCCCCGAAGACCTATCTCACTGTGCCGCCTCACGATCTTGAGATTCGAAATGTCATTCTTCAGTTTGCCTCTCATGCAACCTTGCGAGCACCCACCAAGGTCGAGCGTGATGAGATTGCTGCTCTAATCGAACTTCTCAGAAGAAGACGATCCAATAGCACCGACGACTCTGATGACAAATTTGCGGCCGAACTCCGAGCCCAAGCGCCAACGCTTGCCCAACTGTATACCAACTCGGTAGGAATTGTTGACAGATTCAAGGTCCTGAGGTACAAGCTACAAAACATTTGGAACGCGAAAGTATATAACGAGCTTCTCATTAATGAGACCGAAGCGGAAATCGAGAAACACATTGATTCCCGGCGTGCAAAGTGGTACGACCTTATACTCGCGGAGCGACTTGGTGCACCAGCCAAGTCTTCGCGCGCGGACGAACGCGATGAGTCTGCATGGGCGAAGCAGCATTCTACAAGATCGGACGCGCAGGTTCTTGCCACGATTGACTATTTGAATACGAAACTGGCGGACCGTAAGATCCGGGTCCTGCTGGTCACAGGAACTCCCGCGATCATCGCTGCTGGAAAGAAATATTGTCTGGGCGACCAGAATGATTCCGCCCAAAATGAGACATTTCGAGACAGATACCTGAGGCACCATCATTGGGTAATGTCAAATTCTAAGTTTTTTGGGCTAGTCAAGAGAGAAATCGACAGTACCCTTGAATCATCGATTGATTCGGCAGCGAGCCTCGAGCGTTGGCTTAAAATTGTTTCACCGCAGAATAGTTCTCAGCACGGAAAGATATTCACAGATGCGGTGACAGAAGTTGAACAAAAGGATGTTCCTGCTTTGTGGGAAGACGTTGTCAAGTCATTGACAGCCGCTAAATACTACACAAAGACTGCGGGGCTATCCAATTCGGGAATGAATGCAGATATGAAGCTAGTCGGCGAGCTCAGGACGCTGCTTGAATGTGAGGAACTCGGGCCAGGTACGATCACGAACATTTTTGAACGCGCAGTAACGGCATCCTTTAGCAAGTTATATCTTGACTATGGCTGGATTAGCTTGATTCAACGCAAGAGGAATCCAGATTTTCCTGCACGTAAGATGCCCGCCCTATTTTTCGACCGTCCGTACGACGAGGTAAATAGATATTACGCAAAGGCCGTTGAATTGTTTCTTCCAGGTGAGTCTCGGGAGTTCTCTGAAGAGGAGCTTGAAGAAGTTAAACTATTGAGCAAGGCAGCAAGCGACAGGGATGATTCTCTCTACCATAGCCATATCATCCATGCTGCTATTCACGCCGAGCTTGGCGTATGGGAGCCTGCCCTGAATTTGTGCGACATGGCGCTCAAGATCGCGGAAGGACTTGTCGCGAAAATGCCAGGCGACAACGAGCTTAGGCGGGGAAGAGAGGCTGCATATCTGGCCGCCATCATAAAAAGAAGAACCGCGGAAGGTAGTGATGATCTGAAGGAGGCGGAACAATACCTTGAACGGGCGGAAAGTGCAGATATTCAGCGTTGGCTCACTCTTCGCCATCGGAGCGAGAGAATCACCATCGAGACTCGGGATATCTATTTCTCCTTCTTCCCGCTCATTGTGGAATCTCAGGCGGATAGTGGGACCCCTGATGTTTTCGTTGAAGTCAAATCTGCTGTCCGGGGTAAGATCGATGAGATTTCTGCGCTCCTCGCCTCAAATGATGCTTTGCTCGTTGATCTTTCGAACGGCCGTGGAGATTTCAAGGATGCTGAGCCGTGGCGAATAGACGCTACGGAAAAGATGATTCAGTGGATTAAGCGGCAGTCCTACACGAATCTGTTCGATCTGTCGCTTATTCTCTTCTATCTAGATGACATGTCGATTCTTGAACGCAGCAGTGAACTCGATAGATTCAACTCGGTGATTGGGAGCGAAGACGAGCAGCAGGATCCCCATGCATGGCTTGTTTGCATGATTTCGGATCTTGTTATTTCCCATGGGCGACGCAGCATCAAGTCTGATGAGCAAACCGTGGCATTCGTCAGGAGGAAGATCGCTGATTTTATTGCAGCTTCAAGGTATGATCATGGCCGCAAAACGATGTTCTCTACTATAGTGGATCGCAGCAGCAGATGACGTTGGGCTTGGGATCGCGGGCTTCGTAGGCCCCTGTCCAAGGCTATCATTCGTTCATCACGAACCGATGATGCGAGTTGAACAGGCATGTTTGCCGCGATACACATTGATGAGAATAGCAAAAGGGCCGGCTTATATGGATGAGCTGAAATGCTCTGCCCCCAATAATATAGGAGAGTCAATGGCGCATGCGAGCGAAGAAGTGGATATTGCTGCCTGGTGGAAAGCGTCAGTGCAGAGGGCTGACACACATGTTTATTGGTCGGCGATCTCGTGCCGAAGAGTCGGTATGTCGGGGAAACGCCTTCCAGATGAGTTGTTGTTTGAGAATTACCTATGTTCAATCGAGATGTTTCTCGATCTGATCAAGCGCAAGGTTGTGTGTGAAATTGAAAAGGTGCACATTGGGAACAAGCCTTTTTTCCACGAGGATAGTTGGTTAGAGATCACGAAGACGCAAGAGGAGAGCCGTTACCTCACTTTGAATCCTTTTGGGGCTGACGAGCACGAAAGGAAGTACAGACTTCCCGATCCGTTCTTCGAGTACGAACTAACAATAGATCAGATTGCGAAGAGGACAGTTATTTTTGATTTCGTATTTGGCGGCCACAAATACGCATTGACCGATCTACGAGTCGATCAGTCGGCGTTTTATGTCTACGCCGACAAGCTTAACGCCCGGGTTCGGTTTCGGACGGAATGGGCCTCGATAGATGAACCACTAAGTCACCTACTTCGTTCTCTTTCGACAGAAGCGCTAAAGCCTGTGCGTCCGGAATTGGAACAGGCGATCTCCCAGCTGCGTGATCCAAAACTAAACAGCTACGACCCAGTTTGCGCTGAATTGTTAAGACTTACTGAAAAGGTCCTGAGAAACGTACGGCAACGGAAGCAATGGAAATTCAAGGGAGATACCTTGGACGGCTTGGTAACCGGAGTTAGCCAAGCGGCCTCATTGTCAGAGGACACAACGCAAATGCTCAGACTCGTCAGCAAACCATATCGTGATTACATCCTCCACGGGCACTCCCTTACTCCAACCGTGGCAAAGGCAGTCCTTGCCACGATCATGGAAGCTATCAGCCGATTGAGTGCAGAGTTGGAGTTGATCGGCTAGACACGGTCAGTTGTCGGAATGATAATGCACGGCATAACGCCTCAACCATTTCTTGTTATCTGTCTAGCAATCCTGCGAAGAGGTAATCCGAGTCAAATCCACCGTCAACCGCCCGTTTCGAGATGTACTCGGATTCAGGGTCGTATGAATCGTTGTAATCCGATCTTCCTGGGAGATCATCTGCGCACGCCTCGAGTTCCAAAACTTTATCCTCAAGGTCAAAACCGCAAAGTTTCGCAAGATTCGCAAGCTCACTGGCTTCATCGCGAAGATGATCAGCGTCATCCGCGTTTTCGATAATTGTGTCAGCTGCAAGTTTGCCTGCAACAAGGAAATTAGCCTTCTCATGATCGGTCAAAGGAATCTCATCGGTTGAGATAACTGCGGCGAGGATTCGAAGCGAGCGTGTAGAATAGGCCCAAATTCGATCTTCGTCATTGAGAATCAAGGAAACAGCCTGACGAAAGGTTAAGCGGCAGGCCGCTTTGGTCTCGGCGGACCAGCTACTCTCTTTCATTACCCATTCATGCAAAAGCTTGACACCGTACGCATGAGAATCACTATGCTCGATACCGCGGATTAGGTCGAACCATCCATTGGGAGTGAGGACTCGTTCCTGTAGGATCACAAAAAGAGAGTCCTTAAGCTTCACCTCCGACTCAATCTGGAGGCGCACTAGCGTCTGTCGAGGCAGATCCGCATCGCCAGGATCCCATGTGCGACGCACTTCCTTGCCATAGGGCCGAAAGTTTATCAGATGACCCCCAGGGATACTTTCAACTGATGCGGCACCTTGCCGGAGCAATAACCAGTACGACGCGGTCAGCGCGCGCAACTTCCTTTCACTGGAAGTCTGCGCGACGAGTTCGCTAACCTGACTAAAACAGACGACCGACTTGATAAGCTGCTCAATCCAAGTGGGGTCGGATCTCAGGAAATTGTCGATAAACTCTTCGACTGAAGGATTGCTGAATTGCGCCACTAGCGAATAGTCATCTCTTTCCGACTTCCCCGGGTAGCGATTGGTGGAAATGAAGTTCCCATCGAGCTGACTGAGCCCATCCGTAAAGTGGAGCGCAAACTCTCCGTCCTCCCTCGTTGCGGTCATCTGCTTCACCGCAGATTTCAGTGTCGTGAGATCGGCCGTTCCACCAAATGTCCATAAAGTCATCAATATTGCCCGCGCGATTGGACTGATGTCGTGGCAGAAGGGATGTTCCCAAATGCCGGCAGGGTTATCGAACTCGCGCTGAATGAATTGAATATATTCCTCATCGTTCATCGCGCGACTGTTCGCATAGGCGCTGATAGTCTCCACTATCCGAGGATTGAAATGCGTGTGTTCGACGATCGTCGTGTACACCCTGTCTATCACGAGGCGCGCAAGGCGGCTATCCGGTAGATCCGAAAAGTACAAATGATTGAATAGCATCTTCGCCCGTTGGGCTTTGGAATAGTCTTCAAGTCTGAGCGTGTATTTCAGAATTCCCCGGGCATGCGAAGCGAAAGCACCGTGGATACGTTGGGCATCTGCGAGAAGGTATTCCCGTGTTGTAAGTATGAAACGCAGATTCGGCGACCGGCGGATCTTGTCTAGGAATTGCAGAAGCGATAGCTCTTCGTTCTTCCCAAAGCGCAAGGAGTCGAACGGGTGGCGGCCAAGAAAATCGTCGTAAAACACAACCATCTTTCGGTCGGTACCTGCGGGGCCATGAACGAGATCCCAAGCATCGTCGATGTTTCCGGTTACACACAGGGGTTCGAAACCTTCCTTCAAATAATGGCAAAGTAAAATCCGAGCTAGGGTGGTCTTTCCGATGCCAGGATTACCGACTATCAAGACATGATGTTCCTGGTGTAGCAACTCCAATGCCCGATCAAAACCTTGGTGCAATACGATGCGGCTCAGATGGGCTTTTATTGACTCTACAGTCGCTTGCGTAATGTTGAAAATGCGCGAATGCAGGACGCGCTCAAGGACGGCAGTGCTGGCGATCCAAAGTTTGAAATGCGCCCTCTCAACATCAGGATAGTCTCGAAGAAAGCCGTTGAGTTCCGTGGCGCCATAAATATCTCCGGTCGATTTGCACCAAGGATGTAGAGCGGCAATAAGGGCATCCTTATTGTCCGGCGAGAGCGGAACCGAGGTCGCCAGTACATATCGGGTGGGCCGCAAGACATCGATCTTAGCTTTTTCCGAATTTACCGCTCGCAACAGTTCCGCGAATTTGTGTGGCGCATAACGCTTGCATTGAACGATTGTGGTTCCAGACGGCTCTAGAACGCGCGTGTTGCGAAGATCAATACCTCTATCTTTACCGCGTTTGAACGTTTCGAGCCTAATGCCCCAATTGTGTGAAAGGAGATCGGCCGCGAGCTCTTCAAAGTCGTCCGGTGACAGAGTTGTGAAATCGTAGGCCATTCTGGTCAGTTGCGCCTTTTTAATCTCGGAGGACTGGCTTTGCTGTCTGGTTTAGAGGTGTTGAATAGCATTATGATACGCCGTGTGCGGCGGGGCGAGATAAGTCGTTGCAAACGCCTTTGGCGACCCCATTCCTAGACGTCAATCACGCGACAGCCATCTCCTGCTTGTCGGGCTCAATCTCCACTCTTGTGCGAAGCCGCACATTGAGCGCATCGAGTATCCGGATCGCGCGCTCCAGCGTGATCCCAAAGTATTCGTTGCGCTCGTCCCGCGAGACCTGCGACTCGTGAACGCCGAGCCGCTTGGCCAGATCGCGTTGCGAGATTCCCTGGGCAATGCGTAGCGAAATCAGCATCTCGCCGAGTCCACGGAGGTTCTCCATCTCGTCGAACTCGCCCCGCTTGAGCCGCTCATAGCTCTCCACTTCCTCCTTCAATTGCAGGTGGAAGGACTCGATGGGGTCGATGACGCGCTTGATCTCGTCGTCGGACAGGCCGGTGGCTTTGAGCCGGTCCCGATGTTCGGCAAGCCGGCTGCGCTCTTCCTCAAGACGAGCGGTTGCGAGTTGGTACTCAGTTTCGTTCCGAATCATGATGGTCCCCCGTATTTGATTTTCACGATGCCCCGCGCCTTGCCGTCCCGGCGCGACTGGCGAAATGCCGAAGGAAACTCAAGTTCGTGGCCAAACTTGTCGCGGATGCCGCTGCCGAGGCCAAGTCCGGGCACGTGCGGATATAGTTCGACCGGATAGCGATGCCACATGGGAAGCTGGCGCTTGGGATAGCCACGGTAGGGTCTGCGCGAGGCCGGGTCCCAGGTCCATACCTTGTACGGGTCGAGGCGATTAAGTTGTTGCGCCAGAT
>Ga0181520_10001074_pt1 | contig 57272 bp, 45 predicted proteins | sample PEATcosm2014_Bin_29_FD_132451 | JGI IMG/M metagenome (GOLD analysis project Ga0181520, IMG submission 132451) | Peatland microbial communities from MTU Mesocosm Facility, Houghton, MI, USA - PEATcosm2014_Bin02_30_metaG | ecosystem: Environmental > Terrestrial > Soil > Wetlands > Peat | place... | reverse complement strand
CTGGTTGAACCAACATTCAACGAACAGGGGCTCAACTCGACAATCGGTTCTGTGTGCCGTGTCCGCCAGTCCGGAATGCCTAATGAACCGCGGAGAGCTCCACCGTCTTAGGACGGGTTCACCGGCGCATCAACCACGGCCCCGTGGGCCGGATTCTACTTCACTCCAAGATCACCGCAGCCGCGACTAAGGCGAATTGCCGTATGCTGGCTCAGGTGCATCCAGTCCTCTTCCACATCGGCGCAGTGCTCATCCCCTCCTATGGCGTCTCGGCTGCTGTCGGCGTTTTGCTGGCCCTCTTTCTGGCTCAACGCACGGCGCGCATCGCAGGCCTCAATACCGGACACGTGTGGAACCTCTGCGTCGTGGCGTTGTTTACCGCCCTCGTGGCCCAGCGCCTGTTGCTTGTGGTCCTGAACCTTCGCGACCTTCGCCATCACCCCGCCTGGCTGCTCGCGCTGGCCATGGTGCATCATCCGTTGCTCGCCACGGTTGGTTTCCTTGCGGGCGCTTCGGCTGCCGCTGTGAGTGTGCGCTGGCGCAAACTGCCCTTCTGGACAACGGCGGATGCGCTGGCAGCGCCCCTGGCCCTGGGACTCGCGTTTGAGCAACTCGGCGCACTCCTCGCGGGATCCGGCTATGGAACCGAGACGGACGTCCCCTGGGCCGTGACCTATACCGCTCCTCAGGCGGCGATATGGAGCGGTACTCCGCTGGGCATCCCGCTTCATCCCGTGCAAGCATACGCGGCGCTGGCCTTTCTTACGCTCTCCGTCATTCTGCTCGTCTGGCAGCCGGCAATTCGTCAGCCAGGTGACCTGGCCGGCTCGTGCTTTTTAGGGATCGGCGTGGCTGTCTTTATCACCGAACTGTGGCGCGACACCGAGGGACGCGGCGTTCTGTTCTATGGCGCGCTCGATGGCCCGCAGGTGGGAGCGATTGTGCTGGTGCTGGCCGGAACGCTCATTCTGGTTGACCGGAAAATCTGGCGCGTGAAAAGGGAGACTGTCCATGGTTGAGACCGGCGAGATTCCCGAGCGAGCGATCGATGTGCCTGCGGAAGCAGCCGGGCAACGGCTCGATCAGTTTCTCGCCCAATCCCTGACCGCTCATGGAGAGGCAATCAGCCGCTCGCGTGTACAACTGCTAATGGAACAAGGCGATGTGCTGGTCGATGGCGAGCGCGAGAAAGCCTCGCTGAAGCTGCGCGGCGGCGAACGCATCGTGCTTACCGGAGAGCCGCACCCGGCTCCCCTCAAGGCCATGGCGGAAGATATTCTCCTTGACGTGGTTTTCGAAGATTCTGACCTGGCCGTGATCAACAAGCCGGCTGGAATGATGGTTCATGCCGGCGCCGGCCAGAATCCCGACGCGCGCAGCCGGGGCACACTGGTGAACGCACTGCTGTTTCGTTTTAAAGCCCTCTCCTCCACTGGAGGCGATTTGCGCCCCGGCATTGTGCACCGCCTCGACAAGGACACAAGCGGCCTGATCGTGGTGGCAAAGAACGATCGCGCCCACGCCGCTCTGGGTGAGATGTTTTCGACCCGGCGGATCAAAAAAACCTATATTGCCCTCGTTCAAGGTGCCCTTGCGCGGGACAAAGGAACCGTCAATGCCGGCGTAAGCCGCGATCCTGTGCGCCGGACGCGGATGACGGTGCAACCAAACGAAAATGCGCGCTCTGCCATATCCCACTACGAAGTAGTGCGACGGCTCACGACGCGCTTCGGGAAGTTCACGCTGGTGCGTGTGCGCATTGAAACCGGCCGTACTCATCAGATTCGCGTGCACATGGCCTCGATCGGCCACCCGGTTGTCGGCGACACGCTTTATGGAGGCGCCGGTCAGCTCACAGACCAGGTGGCTGCGCAGGCCGCGCAATCCAGGGCTGCCCGGCGCAAGGCCCAGCCGGAAATGCTCAGGCTGGGACGCAACTTTCTGCACGCGGCAAGGTTGGAATTTGACCATCCGCTGACCGGAAAGCTTTTGCAGTTGGAGGCTCCTCTGCCCAAAGAGTTGGAAAGTTTTCTCGGACAGCTGGAAAGCGGCGCGATCGCTCCCGGGCTCGCATGACTCAAAAGGGGCATTTGCGTGGCGCTCGAGGGGTCCTTGCGGCGCGGCGTAATTGTTAAAATAGAAGAGATATGACAAGATCTCCTTTCATCGCTCTCACGGTAAAAATTCGCCGTTCAATTCCCCAACTCGCCGGTTTCGCCTTTGCAACGGCATTCCTTACAGCTGCATTGCCGGCTCAACAGCCTGTGCAACCTCCTGTTATCCAGCAACCCGGGGTGCAACAGCCGGCGGCTCAGGCCGGTGAATCGGCGACTGATGTGGGCGTGACCACCCTCAAGACGACCGTGAATGAAGTCAACCTCATCTTCACCGTTACTGACAAGCACGGCCATTACATTCCGAACTTGCAGCAGAGTGACTTCGCCCTGCTTGACGACCAGAAGGCACCGGCCCATGTGAACTCCTTCCACCAGCAGATCAACCTGCCGCTGCGCGTGGGCATCCTGATCGACACCAGCACCTCGATTCACTCCCGGTTTCAATTCGAGCAGCAGGCGGCAACAGAGTTTCTGCTCCAGATTCTCAAATCCCGCAATGACCGTGCCTTTGTAATGGGATTCGACGTCACTCCCACGGTGACGCAGAACTGGACCAACGACCTCGACGGACTTGAAACAGGCATCAACCGCCTCAGCACCGGAGGCGGAACCGCGCTGTTCGATGCCGTCTACACCGCATGCCGCGATAAGCTTCTGGACGAATCCCGCGGCCAGGAACCGGTCCGCAAGGCCATCATCCTGCTCTCGGACGGCGACGACAATCAGAGCCGTGTCTACCTCTCAGAAGCCATCAAGGAATGTCAGCGCGCGGAAACCATCATCTACTCCATCAGCACCAATTGGACTCCCAGCCGCGGCCAGGGCGACAAGGTGATGGCCCAGTTGGCCGAAGATACAGGCGGCCAGGTCTTCTTCCCGCCATCGGTGGAAGAGGTCTCGAACAGCTTCCACGAGATCGAGGAAGAGTTGCGCAGTCAGTACGCTCTCACCTACACCCCTGCCGATTTCAAAGATGACGGCGCTTTCCGCACCATCTATCTCTATTGCACCGACCGTCGTTATCAAGTTAGAGCCAAGAAGGGATACTTCGCTCCGCGACAGTGATTCGGACACTCCGGTAACGGTCCGGGGCCTGACCGGCTTGCTGTCTACCGAGAGAGGAGTCTTTGCAAACCTCTATCAGGAGCCATGTCATCCTCTCTTCCATTTTTCTTTGACCGAAGGATTCAGCCTGTCCCGTTTGAGAACAGTCCCTCATCCTCTGTTCAAATTTGACCTCGCGCATCGTTCCCACACATCCTACTCAACCTTCCCTCATTACGGACGATGAATGGGAGTGAGACGATTCCGGGACTCTTCCATTCAGGAAGTGCTCCTTTCGGGTTGCCAGTGCGGTTGCCGGGAGGCCGAATGGGCCGCCATGGTTGAGCGCAAACGTAACTCGGAACCGGAGAAACCGCGGAATAGCCTTGCGGACTGGGGGCTTTAGAGTGATCCGGCAGGCAATATCGTGCGACATCTGCGCGAGTGAGAAGAAGCAGACGAACCATTGGTTTGTCGCCTATGAACTGGCAGGAGAGTTGCGGGTAAGCGGATGGAACTCACGCAACCGGCTGCGTCCTGGGTCGAAGCATCTGTGTGGGCAAACCTGCCTTCACAAGCTCGTCGACGACTTCATGGCGAGAGCGATCGCCGTGCGGCCCCAGGCAGCAGCATCGTGTGTACCGGAGGCGCTTGGACAGGCCCTGATTCCCGATACCAGCCTTACGTCTGGCGTTGCCTGTCCTGAAGTGGAGTCTTCCGCGCGCCTGCTGACCCCGCCTGAGCCCGCACCGCGCCCGTCTCCAATCAAAACGCTGCCCGAACTGGTAACGATTCCTACCAGATCTTACGCAGCGCACGTCGCGCAGCCACCCGACGAGCAGCCCCGCTATGCCTCGCGCAACTGGCGCGCCGAAGCCTGGGAGCGGGAACGCGAACGTGAAATGAGAGCCCTCGAACGGCACCCGGAGATCGCCCGCCGCCGGCCAAGGGCGTAACGCGGAGATGCATCAGATTCCCGCTGATTGACGGGCCAAGGGCCTACTTTGCTCCCGATGCAGTTTCAAGAAGCGCCAGCAAGCCAGCCTCGTCAATCACCGGAACTTTGAGTTCTTGGGCCTTATCGAGCTTCGACCCTGCCTCTTCTCCTGCGACGACGTAGCTGGTTTTCTTACTCACCGAACCTGCGGTTTTGCCGCCGGCCTCCTCAATCCTCTTCTTGGCCTCATCGCGCGTGAGGGTAGGCAACGTGCCGGTGAGCACAAACGTCAATCCCGCCAATTGCGTCGAGCGCTGCCCTTTTTGCGCTGTCATATCGACGCCGGCATGCCTCAGGCTCTCGATCAGTGTCTGGTTTGCCGGTTGCGCGAAAAACTCCAGAATCGCTTGTGAAATGCGCGAGCCCACCTCCTCCACGCGCTCCAGTTCCTCGGCGGTCGCAGCACTCAGCGCCTCAATCGACCCGAACTCTTCAGCCAGCAACTCTGCCGTGCGTTCACCAACGAACCGGATGCCGAGACCCATCAATACGCGCGCCAGGCCTGCGCCCTTCGAGCCTTGGATTTCGGCAAACAGAGCGTGCGCCGACTTTTCAGCAAAGCGATCGAGATTGGCCAACTGTTCTTCGCTTAGTGAATACAGATCGGCCACGCTGTGCAGGAGTCCGCGATCGAGCAACTGCTGCACCACCGCATCGCCCAGCCCCTCGATGTTCATTACCTCGCGGCGGCCGAAGTGGAGCAGGCTCTCGCGCAGTTTGGCGGGGCAGTCGGAATTCACACACCGGTAGTCCACTTCGCCCTCAGCCCGGACCACCTCGCTGCCGCACTCCGGACACTTGGTTGGAAAAATGAAGCCGCGCTCTTCGCCGCCCCCGGGCGCGTGCTCAATCACTTCCACAACTTTGGGAATCACGTCGCCGCCGCGCTCCACCTTCACCTTGTCGCCGAGTCTCAATCCCAGCCGCTCAATAAAATCGGCGTTGTGCAGCGTGGCGCGGCTCACCGTTGTGCCGCCAATAAAAACAGGCGTGAGTTCGGCAACCGGCGTCAGTTTGCCAGTGCGCCCCACTTGCACGGTAATCTCCGTTACCTGCGTTACACCTGACTTTGCGGTAAATTTGTACGCAATGGCCCAGCGCGGCGCACGGCCGGTATAACCAAGGCGCTGCTGAGTTGCATGGGCGTCCACCTTCAACACCACCCCGTCGATCTCATAGCCGAGCGTCGCGCGAACTGACTCGGCCTGATCGATAAAACGGGTCATCTCTTCCACCGAACTGACCAATTTGCGGTGAGAGTTCACCCGGAAGCCGAGCGCCGCGAGAGCATCCAGTGTGGCGCGCTGGCCCCGCGGCCAGTAATCTCCGTCAACCAGCAGGAAGTAGGCATAAAAGTCCAGCCTGCGCCTGGCCACGATGCTGGGCTCCAGGGTGCGCAGCGTGCCGGCCGCCGCGTTACGGGGATTCACGGCCGGTGGCAGGCCCTCTTGCTCGCGCTCTTCATTCAAGCGCAGAAAAGCCGCCTCCGGCATCACCGCTTCGCCCCGCACCTCGATGCCCGGCGGCAATCCGGCCTTTTTCAATCTTTCAGGAGAAATCGAAAGAGGGATACTGCGAATGGTGCGGATGTTCGAGGTGACATCTTCGCCGGTCTGGCCGTCACCGCGGGTCACTCCATCGGCGAGCCGCGCACCGCCATCTTCTCCGGCCTCATAGCGTAGCGCGACACTCAGGCCGTCGAGCTTGAGTTCCGCGATGTACTCCACCGGAAGCCCTCCGGCCAGCTCCCGCACACGGCGATCCCAATTCGCAAGCTCCTCGGCGGAGTAGGCATTGTCAAGGCTGAGCATCGGCCGCGAGTGGCGTACTTTCTTGAATCCCTCAGCGGGCTTGCCGCCCACCCGCTGTGTCGGCGAGTCGGGTGTCAGCAACTCGGGGTGCGCAGCCTCAATCCCCTTGAGCTCATTCATCCGTGCGTCGTATTCGGCGTCGGAAATCTCCGGTGCGTCCAGCACATAATACAGGTGCTCGTGGCGGCGCAGTTCCGCGCGCAACTGCTCAGCGCGCCCGGCAGAATTCGATAGGGGTTTGGAAAGCGAGCCCATGGCTGGGATTATAGGAGGCTGCGGGGCAGGTGAGCAGGGCCGGATAGTATGGTTTCGAGAGCTAAGAGCGTGTTATGGAACCAGTGACTCACTTTCTTACCGGAGCATGCATCGGGCGGGCGGGCTTAAACCGCAAAACAGCCTACGCCACCCTGGCCGCGGTCCTGGCCGCCGAAGCCGCCGATATTGACATCATGTGGTCTCTCGCCGGGCCGGTCGAAGAGCTTAAGCATCACCGCGGCATTACGCATACTTTCCTCGCCGCGCCCTTCGTGGCCGGGGCGGTCGTGGGCGCAATTTGGCTTTGGCACCGGTGGCAGGAGCGGCGGCGCCGCCGCAAGCCTAACTCTGTTCACCAAAGTGCAATAGCGCCTCAGGCGCCACGCTGGCTATGGCTCTATTGCACGGCGTTGATTGCCGCCCTGAGCCACTTGCTGCTCGATTGGACCAACAACTACGGCGTGCGGCCGTTCTTCCCGTTCAATCCGCGCTGGTACGCCGGCAGCCTCGTCTTTATCGCCGAACCGTTGCTGTGGGCGCTGTTCTTCCTGGCCTTGGTCTTGCCCTGGCTCTTCGGTCTCGCTGACCAGGAGATTGGAGCCCGCCGGAAGCTCTTCCCCAGCCGCGGCTGGGCTATCCTGGCCCTTGCCGGGATGGTCGTGCTCTGGTGTTGGCGGTGGGGCGAGCAGGCGCAGGCTCGCGCCATGCTTCAAAACATCCAGGTTACCGCGGCTCCGGTTACGCGCGTGGCGCTTGAGCCTTATCCGGTGAATCCCTACCGCTGGCACGCCATTCTCGACACTGCAAATTTTTATCAGACTGCTGAAATCGACACATGGAACGGCACCGTCGACAGCGATCCACAGCGCGACATAATCTTCAAACCCACTGACACTCCCGCCGTTGAGGCCGCCAAAAGGACGCTTCTGGGCCGGGTTTACTTGGACTGGGGAACCTGGGCCGTGGTGCGCGATCTGGGTCAGCAGCCTGTCGCCGCGATGAAACTTCCCGACTTGCCCCCCAACCGCACGTGGACCACCGTCGAGTTCAGCGACCTGCGCTTTGCCTATTCTTTTCTGGCCTCCCGCCGCTCCGTAGCCCGATCGCCGCTCGGAGGATGGGTCTATATCGTAGACAACCGCGAAGATGCAGGCGAGGGGATGGGTGGAAGCGTCCAAAAGTAGTCGGATTTGCCCAGGATCAAAATTTTAATTGGCCCTATGCAACGGTTCGGGTTGACCCAGGAACCCGGGGACCGCAGAATGAAGAAGAAGAGTTATTCCGTTGGAGCAATTTCCCCTTTATCCGGGAATTCCTCCTCTGAACCAGAAAATGAGGTCTTTATGTTCGCCTATCTGCTTCTGCTGGCTGCTGTGCTCACTCGTGTCCTTCCCCACGCCGGATGGATGAACTTTACCGCGGTGGGCGGCGCGTTGCTCTACTTTGGCGCCCGGCGCTCGTGGCGGGAGATGCTGGCTCCGCTTGCCGTCCTGATGGCGACAGACTACTTCCTCACCGTTTTTACTTACCATTACGCCTTCCGCTGGGAGGCCTATATCCCCACGTGGCTCTGGTATGTTGCGGCGATGGCGCTGGGTCAGATTCTTCTGCGCGCGAAGACCACATTTGTGCGCGTGACGGCCGGTGCGCTTCTCGGGCCCACATCGTTCTTTGTAATCTCCAACTACGCCGTCTGGGCGGCAGGTGGAATGTACGCCCATACACTGGCCGGGCTTGAAGCCTGCTTCTTGGCGGCCATCCCCTTCTACCAGAACGATCTGCTCTCGACCGCGATCGTTGTCGGCACGGCCTTCGGCGTACCCGCGCTGGTGCGGCGGATGCACGGCACTCCTGCCGAATCGACGCTGATCAGGGAGTAACCTTCTTCGAGCCGAAGGCGCCGTGGCAATCCACACCTATTGTCTGCTGCTCGGTCTTCTCCTTAATCCTCCAGCAGCTTGCCTGCGCGGTTCTTCTTCATCCACCACCAGGCAAAACCGGCGGCAGCCAGGGCGATCGCAACGGCGACGGTGGGCACGGCGTGATGGGCTACCAGATCGGCAGCGCCAGGACCAAGCTTGAGCACCAGTATCGAAAGAGTTAGCCAGCGCACCATTCTGCCCGAAAAAACAGCAAACAAAAATAACGGTACACGCATTTCGAAGACGCCAGAGGCGAAGATGAACATCTTCCAGGGCGCTGGCGGGGGCAGCATTGAAGGAATCATGACAGCCAGGAACTCCTGGCGTTCAAACCGGGCGCGCAGCCGCTCAAATCGAGCGCGATCGACGCGCTTGAGAAGGAAAAGCTCGCCGCCGGCACGGCCCAGACCGTAGGGAAGCAGTCCGCCGATTGCGGACCCGATAGCAGCCAGCAGGCAGTAAAGCCAGAAGTGGCTCTTGTTGTTCCATACGTAGACTGCCAGAATCGCGTCCATCGGGACAGGGATGGTTGAGGAGTCGAGCAGTGCGATCGCGCCAATTCCCCAGAAACCCAGTTTTGCCAGCGCCGGCAACAGCGCCAGCTTCCACCAGGCCATGATTCGTACAAAAAACTGCTTCAAACAAGTTCCCTTTCCGGCAGTTCATCCGTCCATTCTGAAAGACCATTGTACGAGGCGGGACGCAGGGAGATGAATTGGGCCTGTTTTCGGCCTTTGTCTAAACAGGGTCTGGATCGCGGAATCAGCGGGATGAGAGAATAGATAGAGAGGACTCCGCAGCGAGCCGGCACGGTTTGGAACCCTCCGGGAGTCTGCTTAGGAACGAATGCCCACCAGCGAAGCGCCAGCCGACGTAAACGAACCCAACGAGCCGCAGACAAGTCCCGTGGCGGGTCAGGAGCCGCCTCCCCAAGGGAAGGACAGCCCTGTCCCGGCGCCGGAAAATAGCGAGCCTGCATCCCCGGTCGTTCGTGGTTCGCGCTGGGTCGACTACGACACGCACGAGTTGCTCGATATGATTAGCGAGCTCGAGGACGAGCGCCGCTGGGCTCGACTGCGCGAAGGCGTGCTGTGGGCGATTCTGGCGCACGCGGCGATTCTGCTGGCGCTGTTCCTGTTGCCCAGGTACATTTCTGTCCCGCCTGTGGTGGACAAGACCTCGATGCTTGACAAGGACGAGTTCACGTATATGGACTCCCCGCGGTTCCGTCCCAAGGTTGAGGCGAAGCCGATCGTCAAGCCGCCGGTGATCGATAAGCAGACGATGGACGAGATGCGGAAGGAGTCTGAGCAACAGGCGCCGGTGACTCCTGCACCGCAGGAGGTCAGGCCGCCGGAACAACCGGCCCCGGTGCCGCCGCAACCCGCTCCGCAGCAGCAACCGCAGGTTGAGGCGCCGCGGCCCGCAGCCGTACCCGCACGGCCTAATTTCGCCATGAACTCGGCAAACCCCGCCGACCAGTTGCGCGAGGCGATGCGGAATGCCGCGCGCAGCCGCGGTTCAGGCGGCATAGACAATCCGGGCTCTAGTGGGCTTCGCATGCATCCCGGCGCCGGCTCCGGGGGCGTCCAGGTTTTATCCGATACGCAAGGTGTCGACTTCGGCAACTGGCTGCAGCGCTGGCACTGGGAGACGGAGCACACGTGGGACCCCTTGATCCCTGACGAGGTGAACCCGCCCATCCTCAAGTCCGGCATGGTCGCCATCCGCTTCAAGGTGCTGCCCAACGGCCGGCTGATGGATGGCAGTCTGGTGCTTGAAGGCCGTTCCGGCGATGTGGCTCTGGACCGGGCCGCCTGGGGTGCGCTCACCGGTTCAAACTATCCGCCGCTGCCCAGGGAGTTTCACGGTCCCTACCTCGAGCTGCGCGCGTACTTTCTTTACAACATGGAGCCAAATCAGTAGGAGCTGCCTAACTCAGTTTGAGAGCCGCTGCAGAAAGAAAGCCCAGGCCGCGAATTGCGCGGCCTGGGCTTTTCTTTCTCGCTGACCTCCCTACCCTGCCGGAGGCCCGTCTTCAAAATGCTGGCTATCCGTTCAACAGGTCCTGGAGCTTGTTGAGGGTCCGATGCAGATCCTTGTCGGTACGGCGCTGTTCATCGATCTTGCCGATCGAGTGCATCACGGTTGTGTGGTGCTTGTTGCCAAACTGGCGGCCGATTTCGGGTAGGCTGGCCTCAGTCATCTGCTTGGCCAGGTACATGGCAATCTGGCGCGGCACCACGACGTTGCGCGAGTTGTTCTTCTGCTTCAGGTCGCTGACCCGCATACCGAAGTTCTCGGCAACAGCCCGCTGGATCGCCTCAATGGTGATCTTGCGCACCTGCATGTCAATAAACTGCTTCAGGCACTGCTGCGTCGAGGCCAGCGTGATCTCCATGTGGTTGTGATGGCACCAGGCGATCAGACGCACCAGCGCGCCTTCCAGCTCGCGCACGTTGGTGCGCACGTTGGAGGCCACAAACAGTGCCACGTCCGTGGGCAACTGCACCTGCTCGCTCTCCGCCTTTTTCAGCAGGATCGCGACTTTGGTTTCAAGATCGGGCGGCTGAATGTCGGCAATCAGCCCCCATTCAAAACGCGAGCGCAAACGATCTTCGATTTCGGCCAGTTCCTTCGGAGGACGGTCCGAAGCGATTACGATCTGCTTCATGCTCTCGTGCAGCGCGTTGAAGGTGTGGAAGAACTCCTCCTGGGTGCGCTCCTTCTGAGCGATGAACTGGATGTCGTCAATCAGCAGCACATCCACCGACCGGAACCGATCGCGGAAGCTCGTCATCCGGTCGTTGCGCAGCGAGGTGATCATCTCGTTGGTAAACTTCTCCGCCGAAGCGTAGCAAATGTTTGACGACGGCTGGCGGCGCTTCACCTCGTGACCGATAGCGTGCATCAGGTGAGTTTTGCCCATGCCGACGCCGCCATAAAGGAACAGCGGATTGTAGGCGCGCGAAGGACGTTCGGCAACCGCCAGCGAGGCGGCACGGGCGAACTGGTTGCCGTTGCCGATCACGAACGCATCGAAGGTGTAACGTGCGTTGAGCTGCGCGGCAGTGGACCAGTCGAAGCGTCCCTGCTCGGGAGTGCGCGCCGGAACAGGCGGCGGCGCCGTAGGCGCGTGAGCCGGAACCGGGCCGAAGCCTCCGTCCCTGCGCTGAGGCGGAATCGAGGGGTCTTCCTCGGCGGTGACGAAACTTACATCGTCGTACTCGAGCGATTGCAGATCGATGGCCTCCTGAATCAGGTCGCCGTACTTGTCGCCGATGTGCTGAAACTCAGGCGAAGGCACCCGCACATAAAGCGTTCGGCCCGTCGCGTGGCTGTAGCGCGTGGGCTTGAGCCAAGTCTCGAACGACTGGCGTATCACCTTCTTCTCTAACGCCGCGAGAATCTGGAGCCAGGGATTAAGAGCCGAACTGGGAGAGGTTGCAAATGCCATCGTACAAATCCTTGCCTGCGCCACCCGTGCAACATTGGGCTGGTTATTTTGAGCAATTCTGGCAACGGCTCTCTTGCGACGGAAAATGTCGGCCTTCCGTCTTTCTCACGATCGCCCTGCAACTGATTGCCGCTGGTCTGCCCCGATATTTGGACCTTGGGGTGGTGGATAAAATGACCGTTCAGAAGGACGCACTAAACTTTCTTGAACGGTCCCGATAGTAGCACATTTGGCGCTCGTTGCAATCAGTCTTTAATAGAACTTTTCTCCATCGTGAATGAGTTGCACCATTGATGGTGAAATGATGATGAATCTCATTCAAAATTGTTACCAGAGATTCTACTTAAGGCTTCGATCATACGTCTGTTTGGTTTGTCTTGACGCACTTTTTTCCTCGATTCGCCAGCGTCGAGGCAGTCTGCAGTATCTTGCACCATGCAAGACGCCGAGGGGGCGCCCGTTCACTTCGCGCTGGATTACCGGCTCAGCTTGCGATATACTCAAAGGTGCTGTCAAAGTTCAGATTCTCTAATGGAAACAGGAGCGCATCTTCATGCCTAAGCGCACATTTCAACCCAATCGCCGCCACCGTGTGAAGACACACGGGTTCCGGGCGCGCATGAAGACCAAGGCCGGCGCTGCCGTGTTGAGCCGCCGCCGTGCCGCTGGCCGCAAGCGCGTCTCCGTGAGCGCTGGATTCCGCGACTAACCCTCCCTTGCTCACCGGTTCGCCCTTCCAGTTATTTTCCTGTTTGACTTGGAGTGCGCTGCCAGACGCGGCGCTTCCAGTTCGAGCACCCGGCAATGCGATGAATTCCCCTCTCAAGCTACAGGAGCGCCAATCAATCGCCGGGGCGCGTCTGCGCAAACATGCGGACTACGTCCGCGCCTATGCGGCAGCACGCAAGAGGCAATCCTCATCGATAAGCTGGTTCCTGGCTCCGCAATCGCCTGCAGGCAATCACGCTCCAGGCCCGCGGGTTGGGCTGACGGCAGGCAAAGTGCTGGGCAAGGCTCACGAGCGAAACCGCATCAAGCGCCGTATGCGCGAGGCCATAAGGCGGCATGTCGACCTGCTGCCCAACGGTTTCGATCTCATCCTGCATCCGCGCCGAGTCGTGCTCACCGTCGAATTTGCGAAACTTGAGGCGGAAGTTGTGCGTATCCTTGAACAGGCAAGAGCCGACGCCGCGCAAAGGGCGCAAAATGCAATTCCGCGTCAGGTCTCGTCGATGCCGGCATCATGACACGTCTCCTGCTCTTCCTGCTCGACTTCTATCGCCGCTGGCTCTCCCCGGCTTTGCATTCGCTGGGCACGGGCGGGTGCCGCTATCTACCCACCTGCTCTGAATATGCCGTGATCGCCATCTCGACCCACGGTCCGCTGCGGGGCACGGGCCTGGCCCTCTGGAGGCTGCTCCGCTGTCACCCCTTTACCCGCGGAGGCCTGGACCCCGTCCCTGCCATTCCGGCGTCGCCGGCCGCGCAGGCAATACCCTCCCCCCACGAACCATTACCATAGGAAGAACGGCGGCCTCAACAGCTGCCTGTTCGACACGATAGGACGTATCCTTTGCCCGAAATTCACAATCCCAATCTTCAGACGCAGGGGCCCGGCGGCAGCGGCAGCGGCGGCGATATGCGCTCCACTATTGTCTTCACGATGCTGATCCTCGCCGGATTGCTCGCCTATCAGTACTTCGTTAAACCCGCTACGGCTCCTCCTGCGCAAACCCAGTCGCAGCCGGCGCAACCTGCGTCCGCCGCACAGCAGGCCACGCAACAGCCGCTACCGGGCCAGGCGCAATTGCCCGCGGCATCCGCTCAGGCCGTTGCGGCCACCCCGTCTATTGGCGCTTCCATTGAATCCGATACAACGGTCGAGAACGAACTCTACAAGATCGTCTTCACCAATCGCGGGGCGCTGGTCAAGCACTGGATTCTGAAAAGATATATCGATACCGCCGGAAAGCCGCTGGACATGGTGCAGCCCCAGGTCGCCGAGCGTTTCGGGAACCCGCTCTCGCTCTTCACCTATCCCGACGAGCCGGTTTCCATGTCTCAGTTGAACAATTCACTGTACCAATTGACGGTGGAAGGTGCGCAGCCTTCGGCTACCGGCCTCGTGCTCGCTCCTACAGCCCTTACGTTCCACTATGCCGTGGGTGGACTCGATGTGGTGAAGACCTTCCGGTTCGATTCCAGCTACGTGATCTCGATTGAAGCGTCCGTCAAGCGCAACGGCGTGCCTGTCCGCGCGCTGGTCGAGTGGCCCGCGGGCCTGGGCGACATGGAGGAGTTCCTGCCCAACTCGCTCACTCGATCGCAAGTGCGCACCTCGGCCGCCTCGCAGTTTGCTTGGTCGCTTGACGGCAAGCAGGATTCGATGGCGGCCAAGAAGGTGAGCGGCAACGCGACCCTCAACCAGCCATACAGCTATGCGGCGGTGATGGATCTTTATTTTGCTTCCGTCTTCCTGCCTGACGATCCTGAAAGCACGACCTTGGTCACGTTGCATAACGCGATCGATCTCCCCGGCAATCTCAGCGATCCCAACAGCGCCAAAACCCCGGCAGACGTGATCGGCCTGGCCATCGGCAGCACCAGCGGCACAACCCGCGTCCGCCTGTTTGCCGGCCCCAAGGCAACCGACATTCTGGCCTCGGTGCGGGCCATTGGACCGGACGGCAAAGCAACCGGCCAATCGCTTGAACCGCTGATTCAGTTTGGCTTTTGGACCTTTATCGCCAAGCCTCTCTACATCGTCCTGCGCTTCATGGTGCTGCACGGCATTAGTAACTGGGGCTGGGCCATCATCGTGTTCACCGTTGTGTTCAGCCTGGTAATGCTGCCCACGCGGTTCATGATGATGAAGTCCTCGATGAAGATGATGCGCATTCAGCCCAAGGTCGAAGCCATCAAGAAGCGCTATGCCCATCTCAAGGTCAACGACCCCAAGCGGTCTGAGATGAACACCGAGATGATGGCGCTCTACAAAACCGAGGGCGTCAACATGTATGGCGGGTGCCTGCCGCTGCTGATCCAGATGCCGCTGTTCTTCGCCTACTTCCGCGTCCTCCAGAATGCGGTCGAGCTGCGCCAGGCCCATTGGTTTTGGCTTTCCGACCTTTCCGCACCCGACCCGATTCATATCTTGCCCATCCTCATCATCCTCACCATGTTTCTCACCCAGTACATCACCCCGTCGCCTGGCATGGACCCCTCCCAGCGCCGCATGATGGCTTTCATGATGCCCATCCTTTTCGGCTTCATGCTCTGGCACTACGCTTCGGGGCTGGCGCTTTACTGGGGCACCAGCAACCTGATCAACCTGGGTATTCAGGTCTTCATCAATCAATCCCCCTTGGGCAAGGAAATGCACGAAATAGCCGCCAAGCGGGCAATCAAGAAATCCGGCGTGAACCCTAAGTATGGTCATGGGCGCAAGTAAAAGCCCGTATGCGTGCGCAAACCCCGCTTGAGGCTCACCTCGAGCGGGATTTTCCTTCCATGCCAACGAGAGAGATGAGCACCCCGCTCGATGGAAGCCCCTCTGTTGGTGTATCTTCCTACCGTATGGGGTCTCAAGAAAGCATCCCGCATCCCGCTCCCGAAGCAGAAGAGCTCTATCGCCGCTGGCTCCAGTTTCTGGATGACGAGTTCGTTCGCCACAGTTCCCCGGTACTGCGGTCTGAGATCGTGCGCGACCAGCTTCACCAGCTTTACCTCGGTCGTCCGCACGGAACCAAGACCAACATCAGTCTGACCTCTGAGCTGCCATCCACCATCCTTGCGCTCTCGCTTGACCCCGCGAACGTCACGCTCGAAGCCGAGTACTTTACCGACACCGACCCTGCGCGGTACGCCCGCCGTAAGCCCCTGCTCTGGTTCTGGAAGATGTTCGACCGCTCGCCCATCGGTCTCAACCACTGGCTTGGCCTGCGTTTCCGCTGCATGCTGGGCCGTCACATCTTCGACCACTTGGGTGCGGGGGTCAAAATTTATCACGGCGTCGAACTCAGTTTCGGTTACAACCTCTCCATCGGCGACGGTGTCACAATTCGGCAGGGAGCCCTCCTTAACGACCGCGGAGGCCTCACCATCGGCAAGGGTGCGGTCATTGGCTCCTTCTCTCGCATCTATTCCCACTCCCACAATCCTGAGGACTTCGAAAGGGTCACTCTCGTGCCGACCGTCATTGGTCCACACGCCCGCATCGCCAGCCATGCGATCGTTCTCGGCGGCCATCATGTGGCGGAAGGCGAGACGGTGGGCACATTCCCTGCCGACCGCAGGTGAGCCGATCCGCGCCCGCGTGCTACTCTGAGTTTTTGTGGACCTGTGGAGAGTTCGTTTGCAATCCAGCGCGTTTCTTAAAGCCGTCTTCGAGTTTGTCCTTCTCATCTTTTCGCTTTGCGTGCATGAGTGCGCCCATGCCTGGTCAGCCTCAATGCTGGGCGACCAGACGGCCCGCCTTGAAGGCCGAATCACCCTCAACCCCATGTATCACGTTGACCCGATCGGCACCCTGCTGTTTCCCGCCATCATGATCTTTGGCCCCTTCATAGGGTTCAGCTTTTTCGGCGGCATGCTGGTGGGCTGGGCCAAGCCAACACCGGTCATCACGCGCAACTTCCGCAAGATCGTTCGCGATGACAACCTGGTCACGATGGCCGGCCCGCTCTCGAACCTCTTGATCGTCGCTGCAGCCTTCCTGGTGATGGTCGTGCTCTCCCTTGCGCTTCCCGATGGACACAACGTGGTTCTGTCCTCGTTCGTGGCGTCCCTGGGGCCCGCCGGCGCCGAACTTCCCCAGCCAATCGCGCTGCTGTGCTCGCTGGCGATTCTCATCAACCTCTCTCTATTCTTCTTCAACCTCCTTCCCATTCCTCCACTCGACGGCAGCCGCATCGTGCGCAACCTGCTGCCCTACAACGCAGTCCAGGCCTATGATCGGATTCCCATCTGGATCAGCTACCTGCTGATGATCTTCGTGGGCGGCTCCATTTTGATGGCATTCCTGCGCCCCTCGCTGGAGTTGGTCTACTACGCGCTTATCCACATATAAAGCCTTGATATATAGCCCTGCCCCTGTGGGCGCCGTTCACTTCCCGGTACAATGGAATCAGCTTTTACAACAACTTCATTAAAGGCCGGCCGCACTGTTTTGACTCCCCACCGGAATCGATAAGTTCAATGGCATTCACCGCATCCACATCGTCCCGTCCCCGCGTGCTGAGCGGCATGCGCCCCACCGGCAAGCTCCACTTGGGCAACTACATGGGAGCGCTGGCCAACTGGGTCAAGCTGCAGGACGAGTATGAGTGCTATTTCTTTATCGCTGATTGGCATGCACTGACAACGGACTATGCCGACCCCAGCCGCGTGAAGTTGAACACGCTCGACGTCGCCCTCGACTGGTTGGCTGCCGGACTCGATCCGAAAAAGTCCACGATTTTCATTCAGAGCCACGTACCCCAGCACGCCGAGTTGCACCTGCTGTTCTCCATGATTACTCCGCTCGGCTGGCTGGAGCGCGTGCCTTCCTACAAAGAGCAGCAGGAGAACCTCAAGGGCAAGGATTTAAGCACTTACGGCTTTCTTGGATACCCTCTGTTGCAGGCTGCGGACATCTTGCTCTATCAACCGCAGTTCGTTCCTGTTGGACAGGACCAGGTGGCGCACGTGGAGCTGACCCGCGAAGTCGCGCGAAGATTCAACTCGATGTATAAAACATCGGTCTTTCCCGAACCTGCCGCTCTGCTCACTCCTGCTCCAAAGGTCCCAGGCACCGACGGTCGCAAGATGTCGAAGAGCTACGGTAACACGATCGGGTTGACCGAAGCCCCAGCCCTCGTCGCAGGCAAGATCCTTTCCATGTCCACAAATGGCCAGCGGATTCGCCAGACAGATCCGGGTGACCCCGATCTCTGCCCGGTCGGGGGTCTGCATAAGATCTTCAGCGCGCCGGATGTTATTGAGGCAACGCAAATCGGTTGCAGAACGGCATCGCAACCCTGCGAGTTCTGCAAAATTGAGGCCTCAAACTCGGTATGCGCCGTTACCGCTCCCATCCATGTCAACAGGATGCACCTCGAAGACCGCATCGAGGAGACCTGGGAGATGCTGCGCGACCAATCCGTCAAGGCGGCAGCTCGCGCTGAACAAACGATGATGTCTGTGAGGACTGTCCTCGATCTTTCTCACAATCTTGGATCGGTACGACGGCAATTCTTCGCGAATGAGGACGACCGCCTTCGAGCACGCGATCTGGGTCAAAATCCGGCTTGGTGGCATCTGCCCCAGAACCAGCTGGCGAAGCTCCTTCGCGCGTATTGGCGCTCGAATCTCCTCCCCCGCGATGTTCAGCTCTCCCAGGAAAGCAACCGCGTCTTCACCTCAATCGACCGGGAGTTGGTAGAGCCGTGGATCAGTACGAAGAAAAAGCGTGTGTTCGTCTCGGCTTCCCGGGATAATGTGAAATCGAATGAATGGCAATTCGAAATTCCAGCCAGGTCCTACGAGGTTTGGGTACTCCTTTGCTGGCGCAAGGAAGGTTACTGGCTCGACGACTTTGTGATTCCGCAAGGGGTCTTTTCCCAAGCCTTTGCGCTGGCGAAGAAATCTCTAAAGAAAGACGAAAAGATTCCGGTAAGAATCGTACGCAACGATGGAAGTCGATTCTATCTTGGCATTGCTGGCAGCCCATTAGCAGAAGCAACAGAACTGCTCAGCAATTACGGCCCATTGGAATAGCAAAAGACATCCCATTTGACTGGTCTGCAAAGCAATCCGGAATCGATCTCGAGCACGCGGCCACTCGTATTATCAATTTGGGCCGCCAGCAAAATGCCGATGGAAGAAAAAGAAATCCCGTGGTGGCGCAAGGCTCTGAGCTATGCCCTGGACGGAATTCGTTCGGGGTTCGGACTCTTCTCGCGTTCGGCAAAGGACAAAGAACCGGAGGAGCATGTGATTGCTGGCCCGGAAGAGCAAGTGGCTGTTGCCGGGCAACAGGAAAATCCAAAAGAAGAAGCAGAATTGATCGAACCTTCCCCCGCAATGAAGAATAGCGGCGAAGCGCCGGTGGAGGCAGGTCCCGCTCCCCTCGAAGAGACCGCGATTGCTCCTGGGCTTGAACCGGAATCTGCGCTCGATGCAACCCCTGACGCCGAGCCCGAGCCGGCGCTAACAGCGCACCACCTGCCACCGGAACCGGAATCGGCACGGGAACAGGAGATCGATGAAGCTATCGAATCTGCTTCAGTTGCGACTGTCGCGTCTGCTGCGGAGATCGTCACGCCGAGCGGGCCGGCTACGGAGGAGGCCCCTGCGGAAGAGTCCGAACCGGTAGAAACTGCCGATCCGGCCGAATCTCCCGCGGAAGCTCAGAATGCCTCCGATTTCGCTGAGGAGGTCACTGAGGCATACGAGGCAACGGCCATCTCTGGGGAACTGCATCCAAGGGCCATCGAGGCCGGCCCAGTGCCGGAAGATAAGGTGACCGCCGAACCTGTGCATGAAGATCCCATCGAGTCCCCTCCAGAGTCTCCCGACGATCAAGAAATCCCGGCGCAAGCGACATCGGCTATGGGCGAGGTTGCGTCAGAGACAGTTTTCGCCGAGCCTACGGAACCGATTGAGCCAGAGGCCACGTCTGCGACGGGCGCCGTCGCCGGGGAAGAGACAACTTTGACCGAAAATAAGCAATCTCCCTCGGCAGACCTTGAAGATCCTGCCGCTGTCGCAACGGACGCAGATGCCGATAAGAAAGAACCTGCGCCTGAGCCGGACCTCTCTTCCGCAGAATCGTTGGCGCCTTCCGTAGAATCAAGGGATGCGGCCATTCATGAATTCGAGCAGCAGATGCCCAAACACTCCCCCGCGGCCGAAGCGGAATCTGCCGATGAAGTGGCTCTCCTTGCCGAGCCTGTTCCTGCGGACGAATCAGCCGCCGAGCCTGTTCCTCAGCCTATGAAGACGATTGACCCAATCCCGGAGCAGCCCGAGGAGCCGGCCAATGAGAACGCGGCTGTGGACCTTCCCCCACCCGATTCGGTAAAGACCGCGCCTGCAAGCGAGTTAGCTGTTGAGCCCGAGGCTGCACCTGGGCAGCCACATGAGCCTGCGGTTGTTGCTGTGAAACCTAGCGAAATCGAGCCGGTCAAAGAGCCCGTCTTGCCGCAGGAACCGCCGCAAAAGACGCCCATCAAGCTCGAGTCCCGCGACAACGAAGCCGATCTGTCGCCATTCTCGGTGATCGTGGCCCAGGTCTACGATGGCCCGCTCGACTTGCTGCTGGACCTGATCCGCAAGCAGGACATCGATATCTACGACATCCCCATCGCCCGCATCACGGCGCAGTTCCTGGCCTATGTGAACCAGTTGAAAGCCACGGACGTGGATGTGGCCGGCGAGTTCATCTACACCGCTTCGCTGCTCATTCACATCAAGAGCAGGATGCTGCTTCCCCGCGCGCCCAGCGGACCCGACGACTCCGCCGAGGACCCCCGCCGCGAACTGGTCGAGCGGCTGCTCGAACACGAACGTTTCAAGAATGCCGCGCAGATGCTGCAACAGAAGCAAATGTTAGAAGCTGCCACCTGGACCAATCCCGGAATCCACGAGTTCCGCGACGATGTGGCTGCCGAACCGGAGATTGCCGCCGATACGGTCGATCTGGTCCGCATCTTCCGCGATATTTTGGAGCGCGCCCGCAACCGCCCGGTCATCAACGTCGAGGAAGACTCGGTAACCGTTGGCCAGATGATCCAGTTCCTGGCCCGGCGCTTGACCATGGAAGACAAACCCGTAGCCCTGCGCAGGCTGCTCAGCCACACCCGATCCGAACGCGCGCTGATCGCCATGTTCCTGGCCCTGCTTGAGCTGGTGCGCCTGCAGGCCATCCTGCTGCGCCAGGACCGCGCCTTCAGTGAGATCTTCATCAAAAAACACACCGGCTTCGACAGCCTGATGAATGACGGCCTGGCAAACGCGCGCGATGATTGGCAGTAGACCGGGGTAATCCCTATAGCGGTTTCAGGATTGCTGTACCCGGAGGCATTGCACTCTAGTCGACCCGACCCCAAGAAGGGGCGACCTGGCACGAAGCACAATCGGGCATACCTATCCTGAAACCGCTCTAGGGTGTATCGAGATATACCCTAGTCCGGTTTAGAGTTCCGGACCCTCTGGCCGTCCCGGCTCGAACTCGAACCGCCAGATCCATGAAGCCAAAAGAGCGGTCCACTATCGAATAAAGAGCGAAGGACGATTCTTCGCCATCAATGATGGCCCCGCTGAAGACTTGTATCCGCGAAGTATGGAACCCAGGAGCGCCGCACCCCTCTCAATGACCGTCCGGCTACGTCCCATGGGATCACTAACCCCCGCTTTTCCACCACCCCCCCTTGCAAATCCATGCGCTCCCGCCTAACAGGTGTAGAATCAACTCTAGCCCGGTATCGGCTTCCTCATCGCCGGGTAAACAATCGTGAAATTGTTCGATTGTTGGGGTTTTATGGACGCAAATTTAGCCGACGCTTCACACTCCTGCAACAATCCATTCCTATTCCACTTGCAAAGTGGTCCCATTCTTAAGCTTCAAAACTGGAGGACCAGGTGCCCCCGGAATGATTCCGGCCGCCTTGGAAATTTCTAATGGCTGACCTGGCGACGGTCGTTGAAGCCATGCCTGCGGGTGATGTTCGGCGAGAGCGTGGGGCCAAGAAACCTTCGAGCCGCGCGGGGATCATCGCATTTCTCGTTGCTCTTGCCGGTGGCCTCGGCTATATCGCATTCCATGTGGCCCGCGATCTTGACAATGTTGTGATCACCAGCGCATGGCCCTACCTGCTGCTCGCCCTGGCATTGGTCATTGCTCTCGGCTTCGAGTTTGTCAACGGCTTCCACGACACCGCTAATGCCGTCGCCACGGTCATCTACACCCACTCGCTCGATCCGAAAATTGCGGTGGTCTGGTCGGGAATCTGCAACTTGGCCGGTGTGATGCTTTCCACCGGCACAGTCGCCTTCGCAATCGTTACGCTATTGCCCGTCGAACTCATCCTCAAAGTCAGCTCCGGCGCAGGATTTGCCATGGTCTTCGCGCTGTTGATTGCCGCCATCTTGTGGAACCTGGGTACCTGGTGGTTCGGCCTGCCAGCCTCAAGTTCGCATACCATGGTCGGTTCCATTCTCGGCGTCGGTCTCGCCAATCAGATGTTGAATCTCCAAAATGGCGCTTCGGGACTGGACTGGGAGCAAGTCAGAAAGGTCTTAAAGGCGCTGCTCATCTCGCCCCTGTTGGGCTTTGCGCTAGCCGGCATCTTGATCCTGATTTCCAAGCGGATCTTCAAATCTCCCTCCCTCTATGAAGCGCCGAAGAACAATGAACCGCCGCCCTTTCCAATCCGCGCCTTGATGGTGCTCACCTGCTCGGGCGTCAGCTTCTTCCATGGCTCCAACGACGGCCAAAAGGGCATGGGCCTTATCATGCTCATCCTTATCGGCACCGTTCCCACGGCATACGCCCTGAACCACGCTGTCAGCCCCGTTGAGGTGCAGCAGTTCATTGCCGCCTCTGAGCAGGCAAGGCAAGTCCTCGCCAGCCACGCTGACAAGAGCCTCCCCGGCTCTGACCCTCGAGCTGAAATCACCGCCTATATCCGCACCAGGCAATTGGCGCCGAATACCGTGCTCGCTCTACAGGAACTGGTGGAGAATGTGAATCGCGAAGTGGTTCTCTACAAATCCTTCAGCTTGGTTCCAGCGCAGGACCAGTCCAACATCCGTAATGACATGTATCTGGCCAGCGAAGCGATCCGCATGATGGAGAAGAACCATAACCCGGGCTTTACCGGAGACGAGACCGCCACGCTCAATAACTACAAGAGCAGGCTCGACAAGGCAACAAAGTTTATTCCCACATGGGTCAAGGTGGCTGTTGCCCTGGCGCTCGGCCTGGGCACCATGGTGGGCTGGAAGCGAATCGTAGTGACCGTAGGAGAAAAAATCGGCAAGGAGCACATGACCTATGCCCAGGGCGCCAGCGCTGGGCTAGTAACGATGGCAACCATCTTCGCAGCCGACCAATTTGGACTGCCGGTGAGCACAACGCACATCCTCAGTTCCGGCGTGGCCGGTACGATGGCGGCCAACGGCAGCGGCCTCCGCCTTTCCACGGTTCGCAATATTGCAGCAGGATGGATCTTCACGCTGCCCGCCGCGGCTCTGCTCTCGGGTTTGCTTTATCTTGTGTTTCACAGCATTTCCTGACGCTCTCGCAGACGCACCCTGAAGAGCGATTGCGCAGCTTGGCAAGGGTGCCGCCGGACGACAATCCCCAATCCCTGAAGGTTTCTCAAGTGCGCGGTGCGGTTCGCCGATGAACACTGTGGAAGGCTCGCCAATCTGCCAGGCAATTCCGGCATTGCGCAACGTGCCTTCTCTCTTAGAACCACGCCGTGGATGCGGAATGCCCATGCGGCGCCCATTCACAGCGCTGCGAAGGGATAGAAGATGGCAACGCAAGACGGACAAGCAACCTACACGGGAAGATCGTTGCCCGAGTTGACCACGGAGACGCGGTATGTCGCCCGCCAGCCAATTCTTGACCTGCAGGGGCGCGTGCACGGGTACGATCTGCTCTTCAGGGACACGCCCGAGGCGATCTTCCTCCGCAATACTGAGCTCGCCGTTGAAACCATGCTCGACAACGAAGTGATGTTTGGTCTCGAACGCCTCACAAACGGTTTACCCGCCTTCATCGCCTGCACGGCGGAGGCGCTCAACGAAGGCTGGGTTTTGGTTCTTGCGCCCGCTCTGACGGTTTTGGGAGTGTCGGCGAGCCTTGATCCGACACCCGCCCTTGTGGAAGCCTGCGCTACGCTGCGGGCCCGTGGGTTCCGCCTGGCGCTCGATGATTATTCCGGGGGAGGCACGCAGCACCCGCTGCTGGAACTGGCTGACTACGTTCGCCTCGACTTCAGAAACTTCGGCACTCGGGAGCAGGTGCACCAAATCAAGGCGGCATCGAGTTCTATTGCGTTGGTGGCACAGAAGGTGACCACGGAAGAGGATCACCGCAAAGCATGCGCAATGGGCTTTACGCTGTTTCAGGGTGATTACTTCTGCCACCCTGTCCTGCTGAAGAAGCGCAAGGTGCCCGCCAACCGGCTTTCTCATTTTGAGATTGTGCGTGAGCTTTACCACGATCCCATCGACATCCGGAAGGTGAGTGAGCTGGTTCGGCGCGATGCGTCCCTCACCTACCGCCTATTGCGCTTGGTCAATTCGCCCATCTACAGCATCTATCGCGAGGTGCGGTCCATAGAGTCGGCGATCACTGTCCTCGGGGAGGCGACCTTCCGCCGCGTCGTTTCGCTGGCGGTTTTGAGCGAACTCAACGCGAACCAGCCCGCCGCCATTTTGCAAATGGCTCTCGTGCGAGCCCGGTTTTGCGAACTGGCCTCCGCCTCCTACGGACTGGACACAGCCGAGCAGTATCTACTGGGCATGCTGAGCCTGCTGCCGGCCATGCTCGGTGTTCCCATGGAGGAAATTCTGCCCATCCTGCCCCTGCGCGACCGGATTTGCGAGGCGCTGGCGGGAACCATGAATCCCGAGCGCACGCTGATCGGATGGCTCGAGTCTCATGAACGCGCTGACTGGGCCGCCTGCGATCAGATTTCTCGAGACCATGGCCTCGACTCCAAGCAGCTCGTCCATTGCTATGTTGAAGCTGTCAGTTGGGCCGAGATGCCGTCCACCAGTTGATCAGTCCGCCAAGAGAGCTGAGCCGCTCCGGGACGACGAATATCAATGCCCCTTGATGCGGTATAGGACCACCCCATGCGATGGAACAGTTGCAGCGATGGCGATGCCTGTTTTCATCTTCTTGCCGGTCCATAGGTCTTTGAGCGAATAGCTGCCTTTCTTCTCGGACAAACCCAAAGCAGACGCTTGTACTGAGACCGTTTCCTCTTTCTCGCCGAGGTTGAACAAACCGACGATCGCGTCGCCGTTCTTCTCTGTCTTGGCGAAGACCTGCTGATCGCCGTTGTTCGCAACCCGTTTCGCCGCGATCGAATCCTGGTTCACGGCGAGGACTGCGGTGTTCTCAAGGAGCTGCAGATCCTGCGGGTCGAGGTGGGTAAGATCGATGCCCAGAATGAGGGGCGCAGACGCCAAAGCCCACAGACTCAGTTGGCTCTTGCGCTCGTCGGGACTGAGACCGTCGTGGGCGCCATTGCCTACCTCGATGGAGTCATAGTCGTTCCATCTGCCGTTACCGGCGTATTGCTGCCAATCGGCCGCATAGTTGAAGCGCTTGGCAATATTTGCCCAGGTGGTCAGGACGTAGCCTAGCTCGGGATGCTGCCGCACGCACCTGCCGCATTCAATGTCAGGTGCGGGCTCCCACTGATCGGCGTACTTCGATACCGTCGGGCCCAGGGCAAGGGTAAAGTCCCCCTCTGTGGCATCGAAGACGATGGGCCGCCCACTTTGCTTGATTGCTTTCGACCATGCCTCAAGGTCAGGGCCGCTGTAGTCTTCAATGCCATCGAGTTTGAGATAATCGACGCCCCATTTCGCGAACCTGTTTACCAGGGAATTGACATACTCCTGCGCTCCGGGCTTACTGAAATCAATGCTCACCATGCCCCTGCAGTTGTAGTTTTCTTCCCTGTGAGTCGACACTGCAATCTGGTCAGCCGTGTACTGCGTGCCTTCAATCGCGGTCTTCTTGACTACCGCCTGACTCGAGATACCCGGCGTCATGTAGATTCCAAACTTCATCCCCAACCCGTGAATGTAGTCGGCGAGGACCTTTATGCCGTCGGTATCGCCCTGGGATGGGAACTTCGTTACGTCAATCACAAAGCGGCCATAATCGTCGACGTTGGGGCCCTGCCTGTCCGGGCACTGGTACCAAAAGTCGTCCATGTTGACGTAGTTGTAACCGAGTTTCTGCAAGCCGGAGCTCTTCAGCGCCTGCGCCTGAGCTTCCATGTTCGCTGCCGTGGGCTGCCTCTTGAGGAAGCTCCAGCTGCTCCAGCCAAGAACGGGCGTGGACTCGAGACCATTCGTCGTCTGTGCGCTGGCCTTCTGCAGGCCACCCACAAGGGCCCAACCTGCCAACAACACGATCACCAGCGCAGCCGTTAAGGCATTTGTCAATTTCCTCATGAGAATCAGCCCCTTCCCTTATCACAAGACATCGTAAATCAATGACCATTGATATGAAGCACGAAGGTAGCAAAGTAGTGAGGCCACGCTAATTGCAAATCCCTCCACTCGTCCCGGACAAATCAGCTCCGGCTGTGTTTGTGAACGAGAGCAAAATCCGCCAACGCATTTACCGAGTCAAAATCTGCAGTTCTGAGCGGTTGACCGCCAATCCGGAAGTGGCCACCCTGCAATCATCCGACGGCTCCCGAGCTGCCTCTCAGTATCCGACCAAGCCCCAGAGCCGGATCTTCCTCACTCAACAAATCCCACTCCCCCTCATCCCGCACCCTCTGTCAACTACCATCGAATAAACCCATGCCCGCCAAGCCCAAGCTCGGACAACACTTTCTCAACGACCCGCAGGCCGTCGAACGCATCGTCGCCGCTCTTAGCCCTCTTGCCGGCCGCACTGTCGTCGAAATCGGTCCCGGCGCCGGCGCCATCACCAGCGCCCTGGCCTCGAGAGCGAAGCACGTCGTCGCCGTCGAGCTCGACCACAACTTAGCCGCCCAACTACGCACCAAGGTCTCGCCCGGACAGGTAACCATCGTCGAGCAGGATGTGCTCAGCTTCGACTTCGCGGCGACGGCCATCAACTTCTCGGCCGCCACCGCCGGCGAGGCGCTGCTGGTCGTCGGCAACCTGCCCTACTACATCACTTCGCCCATCCTGCTCAAGCTGGCCTCGAGCTCCGCCGCCCTCGACCGCGCCATCCTCATGGTCCAGCGCGAGGTGGCCGATCGCGTCGTCGCCCAGCCCGGCTCGCGCGACTACGGACTGCTTTCGGTCACCCTCCAGATGTACGGCCCCGCGGAGCCGCTGTTCACCCTCCCCCCCGACGCCTTTTCACCCCCGCCCGAGGTCCATTCCACAGTCTTCCGCTGGCGGTTTACCCCGCGCTTTGCCGAGCTGGGCGTCGATGAAGCCGGCTTCCTCCGTTTCCTGCGCCAGGCCTTCGCGCAAAAACGCAAGACCCTCGCCAACAACCTGCGCGCCACCGGAGTTTCCCCCGAATCCGCTCAGTCGGCAATTGCCCGCGTAGACATTCCACCGCTGGCCCGTGCCGAGACATTGTCCATCGAGACGCTTGCCGCTCTATTCCGGATTCTCTATCCCGGCACCTCCGGACCGCCGCTTTGACCGGGCAATCCCAGCCTCGCCTGGACTACGCCCGCCGTTGCAGCGTATTCTCGCCATAAATAGAGGAGAAAATCCATGAGAGGGTTTGCACTCGCAGGGCTGGCGCTGGCCGCGACTTTGCTTGCGGCGGCAGCAGCCTCGGCTCAGACGCCGAATTCAAAACAGGTCCAGGGCTCGGGGTGCGTCCAACCTCACTCCACCCCCGCTTGCCTGGTGGTCAAGGATATGCAGACCGGCAAACTCTATAACCTCCAGATCACAGGCGCAAAACCGTCCGTTGGCATTGGAATCAACTTCACCGGCGTGCCCGCGAGCGGCGCGGCGGCCTGTGCGAAGGGTGACCCGGTGCAGGTAACCAACTGGACCCGCGAGAATTCCCTGAAGTGTTCCAAAGGCAGCGTCGAGTAGCCTGAGAGGCGCGCTCTGGCAGCCGCCCCACTTGTCTGATTTCAGATCATGCGGACAAACGCGTAAGCTAAAGGCAGGGTCTTGCTGCGTGCGATTCTTTAAGCCCAAAGCCGCACTGGCGCATCACTCATAAGGACGCGATGAATCCGGTCGAGACAAGCCGCCAAACTTCGTTCGAACAGACGCTGCTGAGCGCCCGGCGCACCATGTTGCTGAGTGAAATTCTCAAGCTGGCCCTCGACAGCTTCAACGCCGCCAAAACGCGCTTTGTGCTTACCGCCCTCGGCATGGTCATCGGAACCGCTTCGGTCATCCTGGTGGTCACCATCGGCTTGACCGGCAGGGACTATGTCCTCAATCTGATCCAGAGGTTCGGCACCAACTCCATTGAAGTGGAATACGCCGGCGGAGGCGCAACGGCTTCCGAGCGTGTACGCTACACCGACTTCCTGACCCGCGAGGACGAGAAGGCCGTGGACGCGCAGTTGCCCGGCGTCATGTACTCCTCGCCCGTCATGGACATGCACGAACGCATCAGCTTCGGCGGCGGCGTCGTCAAGGATACGCTGGTGCTCGGCGTCAGCCCGCAATATCTTCTCATTCACAATCTCATCGTCCTCACCGGCCGCTTCTTCGACGATACAGACGACGTCACCCACCAGAAGTGCGCCGTGGTCAGCGAACAATTCGCCATCGAGCGCTACGGCGGTTCCGATGCCGCCGTCGGACGAACCTTCGAGATCAGCGGCATTCCCTTCACCGTCATCGGCGTCTTCAAAATGAGCGTCGACGACTTCGGACAGTCTGAGATCGCCGACCAGACCATCCTCATTCCCTATTCTGTGGTCCGTTACTTCACCGGCACTGAACGCGTCAATCAGATCTACTTCTCCATGCGCAGCATGAACCAGGTCCCGGACGCGGCGAAAGATATCAAGCACATCATCCAGTCGCGCCACCGCGCCAACTCGGTCTACAAGACGCAAACCCTCAAGGAACTGCTGGATCTGGCTAACAAGAGCGCACTCGCGCTCACCGCGGTGCTGGTCCTGGTGGCCGCCGTCACCCTCGCCGTCGGCGGCGTCGGCATCATGAATATCATGCTCGCCAACGTCCGCTCCCGCATCCGCGAAATCGGCATCCGCAAGGCCCTCGGCGCTACCTACCGCGAAATCAAGCTCCAGTTTTTGGCCGAGGCCATCATCATCTCGCTCACTGGCGGAGTTGCGGGTACGCTCATCGGCTTGGCCGTCCCGCTCTCCATACGCCTATTCACTGACTTCGATCTCCCCATCTCGCCCTGGTCGGTGATTATTGCCCTCACCGCCGCCGTCGGTGTCGGCGTCATCTTTGGCACCGTACCCGCCACGCGCGCCGCCCAGATGGACCCGGTTGAGGCCCTCAAATATGAGTGAACCCAGGCATGAACTCCCTGCCACCGAGGATGGCGCGGACGATCGGCCTTCGCAGGGCCCAAACCTCGTTCTCCTCTACAGCCTCCTCGCGCTGGCGCTGGTGGCCGCCATTGGCTTCGCCCTCCTGATTGTGCTCCCCTTTTATCACCGCCGGTCAAGCAGCCCCCAGGCTGTATCGACAGTGAGCGCTTATGTAGAGGGTCGAGCCTCTTACTGTACTGAATCCAGAGTACTTGCGGCCCGTTCCAGGGCCTCGGTCAGCACCGCCAGTTGCGCCGCTGCCAGCGTCGGGTTCCGCGCATCGATGGCCTCGTTCACCCCCGGAATCACCACCGCCGAATAGCCCGTGTACTCGCCCGGAGCGTAGATCGCATGCCGGTACCAGGGCCGGTTCGGCAACCCCTCCGGCACAATAAAAGCCGCCTCAGTCTGCCGCAACGCCAGATTCAGCCGCGCCAGGTCGCCCGTAGCCGCCGTCTGCAAGCCGTGCGCCTTCCGGGCCGCGTTGGCCAAACGTCCCGCCGCCGCCTCGGCCGCCCCAAAATCCAGCGAGTTCAGCCCCGCATCCCCCGCCTTCCGCTTGGCCGCGGCCAGGTATGCCAATATCTCCTGCGCATAACTCCCGTAGTCGTACGGCAGCGCATCCGCATCTGCCATCCGCAGCGCCTCCAGCCCGAACACCCGCGCCATCTCCTGCAAATAAACAAAGTGAGGATCGGCGTTCTGGGTATACCAGGCAAAATCGTCAAACGTCGAGTGGTACACGCCGTAAGGCCCCTCCGAGCCGATGTCGGTCGACGGCACGCCCGCATGCTGCAGAAAGGGCGTAAAGTCCGAGCCCGAGCCGAGGTCCCCCACCTTCACTTGGTCGCCTTCCGGGCTCTTCGCCCTCCATTCTTCGTACACCGTCCCCCCCAGCGGGCTCGGCACCGCCCGGCTCACTTCCCTCACAAACTCCTTCAGCGAAGGAACCGCGGAGGCTGAGAAGTCCGGTCCTGAAACTGCCACGTCCACGTTGAAGTAGGCTACGGCCTTCTGGAGCTCCTCGCCGTGCTGCTCCACCCACTCGGTGGAACCGACTAGGCCCTCTTCCTCCCCGTCCCAACTCGCAAACACCATCGTCCGCTTGGGCTGCCAGCCCTGCTTCAGCAGCGCCCCGATGCCATGCACCGCTTCCAGCATCGCCGCCGTGCCGCTCGAGGGGTCCACCGCTCCATACACCCACGCATCGCGGTGATTGCCGGCCACAACCCATTCATCCGGATACGCCGACCCTTTGATCTTTCCAATCACGTCCCAGATCGTCCGCCGCTCGTAGTCCTGCTCCGAAACCAGGTGCGCCTTCACCGCGCCTGGCCCTGCCGCCACTCCCACGTGATAGCGAAACGGCAGCGCGCCCTGCCAGCCCTGCGGCACTCCGGGCCCTTTCAGCGCCTGCAAGATCGGCGCTGCGTCGTGATAGCTCAGAGGAATCGAAATGATCCGCGGTTGATTTCCGCTCGGTCCCAGCAAGTCCTTGATCCGGGCCGAATCCGGCAAATCCGGCGTCGATGCCACCCCCGGCGTCTCCGGGTCGCCCGGATACTTGAACAGATACTGCACCGATCCGCGCTGCACCCCAGTCTCCGGCCGCCACGGACCCATCGGATAAGCGTCGCCCTTGTAATACCCATCGTCCTGCGGATCTGAATAAATCAGCACTCCCGCCGCGCCGCGCTGTTCGGCCAGGTAAACCTTCACCCCTCGGAAGTTCGCGCCATAGCGCGCCAGCACGATCTTGCCGTGCAGGTCGATATGCTCGGCGGCCAGCTCGTTAAAGTCCTCCAGCCGTCCATAGTTGGCATAAATCACCTCGCCCGTCACGTCCCCCGAGCCCGAGGAGCCGTTGAACGGCATCACCACCCGCGGATTGTCCTGCCCCGGATCCCCATCCACGTGCTCACGCGCCGGTCCGCTCATCAGCTGCCGTCCGCTCGCGTCAAACGCCGTCACTCGCACTACCTTCGGCTGGTTCATCAGCACCCGGTAGGGAACAATCTCCGTTTCCAGCCCCGCCGCCCGGAACTTCTCCGCCACATACTCGGCCGTCTTGCGGTCTTCCGGCGTGGCCGCCAGGTGCGGCTCGGCCGTCAGCGTCTTCAGGTGCTGCCCCGCCAGCATCGCGTCAGGAACCGCCAGAAACCTGGTCTCGACCTTCGTCTCCGCGGAAAAGTTCGCATAACCAAGCACGGTCTGCGCGGGCGCCTGCGTAGCAGCCCGGCCCGGCAACAAACAGGGAATCGGAATCAATGCGAGAAGCAGCGCGAGGGGTCTGGACTCAGTCATCGGCGAACGCACATTTGCCTTTCTGGTGGGGAGCGGGCAAGACGTCCGCGCCGGATGCACAACAACGATCCCCCAGCTTACACCAGACCTCCGGCCGCTTGTTCGCGCATCAACATCGCGACCACTTCAGTCTCGGATGACACGCTTCGCGCTTTGGGCCAAGGGTGGAAATCAAATATAAGCGCGCTCGTTCCGTATTCCTTCAGATTTGCGAGCATCCCAACGGGCTCAGCATCAGGTTCGAAATATTCGTCACAATCTGGTCGTACGCAAAACGCGGGTCGGCCGACAGCTTCTTCCACTCGGGATCATTGCGGAACGCATCCCACTTCGCTTCCAGCTCCGCCGTATCGGCAAAGCTCAGCATGTAGGTCAGCTTCGGCAGCCGCGACCCGAGCAGCGCATCCCCGAAGAACACCGGGTGGAACCCCGCCCTCAGAAAGATCTCGAACTCGCCCGAGTGGAACATCTCCACCTTGCGCACGTGCTCGCCATTGCTCGGGCTCTCATAGGTGCGAAGCTGGAACATCCGTTTGCCCTTGGTAGCTGCGGCCGCGGGCAGCGTCAGCTTCGGCCAGCCTTGAAAGGCCTCCAGCAGCGAGTTCTCCACGCGCTGAAAAGCGGGTGCCGTCGCGGTCGCGTTCCAGAACGGCGCGGCTGCCTTCAAAAAGTCCCCGTCCTTGGCCAGCTCAAGATCCAGTCTCGCAAGCGCGTCCACCGAGGGCCCCGGAATGATCACATAATAGACAGGCGTGTCCTCTCCGATATCCAGCCTCAAGGCGCCCACCGGACCCATGCCCATGCGCCCCACGGCCGGTATCAGCGCATCGCCAAGATAGTCCTCCGTAAGCTTCAGTTGCGGTCCGCTCATCAGGTTGTAGCGCCGTATCTGGTAGAACTCACGCGCCGGGGAAGGCTGGGTCTGGGCAGCGGCATCGCCAGCCAGGGCAACGGCTGAGGTGGCAAGCGATGCAGCAAGAAATTGACGGCGTTTCATGGTCTCCTCCAGTTGAAGCAACAGTGTACTTCAACCAGGCCGCGCCGCTGTTTAATGCCAGACTACGAACTTGAACCAGCCCTCCCAGAAGTCTGTCCACGCATGTGCAACGATGTTGGCGCCCAGATTCTTGCGCCACGCGGCCAGCAGGCCGAAAAGCACTGCGATCGCACTGATGACGATCACCTGCCTCCAGCCCTGGTAGCTGTGCGCCACGCCAAAGATGACGGCCTGCAGCATCACCGCCGGCGCCACGCCCCCGGTCAGCGCGTGAAGCTGGCGCTGCAGGTAGCCGCGAAATGCCAGCTCTTCGCAGATGCCCGCCGTCATTGAGACCGCGATCCATACCAGGACCTCAACCGCGCTGTGCGGCAGCAGGCTTTCGACGGTCTTCGCCGCGCCGGGCCCCAGTAGCCGCGAAACCCCGTACGCCACCCCCTCCAACACAATCCAGAAAGGCAGCGCTATGCCCACATCCGTGAGCACATCCCGCCAACTGCGCCAGCGGCCGCCTGAAAGCGTCTCAAGATTGCCGCCTGAACGGTGTACGCCTGCCCAGCAGTAGTAGAGCAGTGCCCAATCCATGAAGAGCATCGTCAGGTAAATCTGCATGGCCTGCCCGTGGCCGGCAAGCTGACCGTTGCCCGCGCCGCCTGCGGCATGCTGCGCATAAAAGCCCATCGCCATGACCGCGCCCATGATGGCCAGAAATCCGGCGAAATGTCTCCGCGATGCGATTAGGCCTGGCGCCCGCTTCTTTTCCGTTCCGGCAGCAGTAACACTCTCAATGGCTTCCATTGCGCTCTCACTTTTCTCTTGCAGGTCTTGTGCTGGGTTCTTTTCTGGTTCCTCTTGTGGGCCTTGCCGCGAGTTTGGCCACCGGCGAAACCCGCCTCGCGCTTTTCAGCCTTTTCAACTCGGCCAAAGTCTCCTCGGCCCAGCGCGCGCGCGCTTCCATCTCCAACTGACCAAAGCGCGCCGTCATTCTCCAGTACGGCGCATCGGGATACTGCTGGCTCTGGCTCATAATTTCGCGCTCGACCTGTTCCAGCAGCCCCAGCAGCCTGCGGCTACACTCCGCCTCGCGCTCCACGTAGCCGATAAGGATCTCCGGAGACGCTTGCACGCCGAAAAAAATCTTCAGCAGCAGTTCGTTGCGCGCAATCCCCGGCTGCGGCGCGACGGCCAGCCACGCTCCAAGCCGGTCTCGCCCCTTCCTCGTAATCGAGTAGACCTGCCGGTCCGGCTTGCCCTTTTGCCGCTCGGTCTTCGCGGTCACAAGACCCTCGGCTGCCAGGGCTTTCAGGTTTGGATAAATCTGCCCGAAGCTTTCGCTCCAAAAGTGACCGATGGATGTTTGGATCGTCTGCCGCAGGTCGTAGCCCGACATGGGCTCGACCGTCAGCAGCCCAAGCAGCGCCTCCATACCCGAACTCGAACGTTTTGCCATATGCCATCTAGATATATATCTATTAGCTATATATGTCAACAGAATTTTTTGAGCGCCCGGACATGTGCCCCATCGAAAGTTAGCTCTCCGTTAAGTGGTCAATAATTAGAGGACCTGTCATCTTGAGCATCCTGACTGGCGCTGGCGAGTTGGTCCCGCAGAGGCCAATTCTCTCTACCGGGCCGCTTTGACAGGTGCGGGCTTCAGCCCACACGTTAGAGACCCAATGGAGACGAGGGCTTTATCCCCTGAGGAACTCTTCTCTTCAGACCGCATCACCGAATAAATTGAGGCTATTCAGTCTGTCATCTTTAGCGAAGCCTCCCGCAGTTTCATCGCGAATGGCGTAGTCGAAAGATCCGCCGCTGTTCTTCGCATATTGACGCTTGCATGTTCTTTATGAGGATCAAGGAACCCGGGGGTGCGCCGCAAATGTCGATGCGGCTTACGAAGCATTCAGCAGCAACGCCGGTCTTCCGAGAAAATCACCCAATCACGCTGGCCGCCGCCGTCCACGCCCGCTGCTGGCTTTCCGCTACGCCGCGATACGTCAACGTGCCCATCCAGGTATTCAGCCCCTCGGCCAGACCCGCATCCTGCCTGAGCGCTTCTCGTGCGCCCTGGTTCGCGATGCGCAGCACATAGGCAAACGTCGAGTTTGTTAGCGCCAGCGTCGACGTATTCGGCACCGCGCCCGGCATGTTCGTCACGCAGTAGTGCACCACGCCGTCCACCGTGTAGCTGGGATTCGAGTGCGAGGTTGGCCGCGCCGTCTCTACGCATCCCCCCTGGTCGATCGCCACATCCACAATCACCGCGCCCTTCTTCATCCCTGCCACCATGGCGCGGGTCACAATCTTCGGTGCCGTTGCACCGGGAATCAGCACCCCACCGATCACCAGATCCGCTTCCCTCGTAGCATGGGCTAGGTTGTAGCTGTTCGAGGCCAGCGTATACAGCCGTCCGCCAAAAATATCGTCCAGTTCCCGCAACCGGGTCAGGTTCACGTCCACCAGCGTCACCTTGGCGCCGAACCCCAATGCGATCTTGGCTGCGTTGGTCCCCACCACGCCGCCGCCCAGAATGCACACATGCGCCGGCGGAACACCCGGAACGCCGCCCAGCAAAATTCCCCGCCCGCCGCGCTCCCTCTCTAGGTAGGCCGCGCCCACCTGCACGCTCATCCGTCCCGCCACCTCGCTCATCGGCGTCAGCAACGGCAGCGTGCCCTGGCGATCGCGCACCGTCTCGTAGGCGATCCCAATCACCTTCCGCTCCAGCAGCTTTTCGGTCAGCTCCGGCAGAGGCGCCAGGTGCAGATAGGTGAACAGCACCAGCCCCTCGCGAAAAAAAACATATTCCCGCTCGATCGGCTCCTTCACCTTGACCACCATCTCGGCCTTCCCCCACACGTACCCCGCCTCGCCCACCATCTCGGCGCCGGCGGCCTGGTACTCCTCGTCTGAAAAGCCGGATTGCGCCCCCGCCTGCGTCTCCACCAGAACCGTATGGCCGGCCTCGCTCAGCGCCTTCACGCCCGCCGGCGTCACTCCCACACGCGCCTCGTTGTCTTTAATCTCCCTGGGAACGCCGATGACCATCTCTCTCCTCCGCGGACGCGTACTCCGTCCCAGTGTGTGCCCCACTTCAGTTGGATGCGCCGCCCTCGCCCACGCATAAGGCAGCGCGCCGAATCCGTGCCCACCGCTCTTAACCCGGCGCGCCCGCTATAAGGCTCCCAACTCCCCTGCATCCTACCCTCCAAAGCCCTTCCAATGTGTGCAAACTTCGTGGTAAAAGTGCAATATGGGAACAAAACGTGATAGAAATGCCCATCGCTCGCAAGAATCAACCGATTCAGGGTCGTCACAGAACAAATTAGCCGCCGCAACCACGCTCGACGAACTGGACGCCGCCATTCTCCGTCACCTCGAGCGCAACGGCCGCTCCACAAACTATCAGGTTGGTGAGGCCGTCGGCCTGTCGCCCTCCGCGGCCTCGCGGCGCATTCAGGCGCTTGAAGTTTTGGGGGCGATTCGTGGCTACCGTGCTCTCATTGACGATCGCCTGCTCGGTAAGCGCAGGACGGTCTACATCCGCGTCACGCTCGAGCGCCAGTCGGCCGCGGTTCTCGCTGCATTCGAGGCCGCCGTTCGCAACTGCCACGATATTGTCAGTTGCCACCTCATGGCCGGCCAGTACGACTACATGCTGGTAGCCCGTGTCGCCGGCATCGACGACTATGGCCGCCTCCACCAGACCGAACTGTCGCGCCTGCCCGGCGTCACCCGCCTAGAAACCAGCTTCGCCCTCCGCGATGTCCTGGAAGACAAGCCAAAATAAAAGCGCCGGCTCCTCAGTTCTTGAGGTCCCGCGTCCGTAGCCCTATGCCATCGTCTCCCGCGCATCCTTCCACAAATCGATGCCCCCATCCGTGGCGTAACGGTCAATCTCTTCCAGTTCCGCATCGCTGAACTCCAGCTTCTTTACCGCGTCCAGCGAGTCGTCCAGTTGCTCCACATTGCGCGCGCCGATCAAAGCTGAGGTCACGCGCTTGTCCTTGAGCACCCAGGCAATCGCCATCTGCGCCAGGGTTTGCCCGCGTCCCCTTGCCACCTCATGGAGCGCCTTCACCCGCTTCAAATTCTCCCCGCTCAAAAACTCCTTCAGGAACGATCCCTCCGTCCGCGCACGCGAGTTCTTTGGCACGCCCTCCAGATACTTGTTTGTCAGCAGCCCCTGCGCCAGCGGAGAAAACGCAATGCAGCCAATGCCCAGTTCATCGAGCGTCGCCAGCAGTTCCTTCTCGACCCAGCGGTTCAGCATGGAATACGACGGTTGATGAATCAGCAGCGGCACGCCCATGCTCTTCAGCATCGCCGCCGCCTCGCGGGTCCGCTCCGGGCTGTAACTCGAGATCCCCACATACAGCGCCTTGCCCTGGTGCACGGCTGAAACCAGCGCGCCCATCGTCTCTTCCAGCGGACAATCGATCCACGGCCGATGCGCATAGAAAATATCCACGTACTCCAGGCCCATGCGCTTCAGGCTATCGTCGAGCGAAGCCAGCAGGTACTTGCGCGAGCCGCCGATCCCGTACGGACCCGGCCACATATCCCATCCCGCCTTGGTTGAGATCACCAACTCGTTGCGCAAGCCGCCAAAATCCCTGCGCAGAATCTCGCCGAAGTTCTCCTCGGCCGAGCCGTAGGGAGGCCCATAGTTGTTCGCCAGATCAAAATGCGTAACACTCCGGTCAAATGCTCGCCGAATCACCGCGCGCCCCGTCTCGAACACGTCCGTCCCGCCAAAGTTCTGCCACAACCCCAGAGAAACCGGGGGCAGCACAAGTCCTTGCCGCCCGCAGCGACGAAACTGCGCCCCCTCATACCGATTCGCATTTGGCACATAACTCATAGCTTTACCTCTTTCTCTTTGATCTGTTTTGTGACCCGCCGCTCTGCCTGCAAAAAACTTCGCTCTTCGCAGAAAAGTATGTCACACCCGGGCAACCGCACCTGGGTCAACAAGACTGTCGGCCTCCGCCCTTCTCTCCCATTGACCGGCTATGTCCCATACACCGTTTGTGGGGTTTTCACTGCTTGCGGTGCGTGGTCCAATGTGATTGATTCAAAAGGCAACAATGGCAGACGATCCGGCAGAAGGCCCCTTGATCACCGAACCTGAAGTACACGACCCCAGCGTCGAGCAGGGGGAGATACCCGGACCGCGTCCTGGCTACGACGTCGTCAAGTCGGAGCGGGAGGATGCGGAAGATACCTTTAAGGCAACCAGTCATTTCCATCCCACGTTCAAAGGCGAGGACGCGGAAGGGAACCCCATCGAGGCCGACCCGGCAGCCGCCGAAGGTCAGGAATATGAACTGCCTCTTCACCAGGCTCAGAAGGCCGCGTCCAGCCAAACAAAGTTTTACGCCATCATCGGCATCGGACTCGGACTTTTCGTCGGACTTTGCATGGCTGTCTACTTCCTCTTCCCTGCGCCCTCCAACACCTTCACCGACATGGGAACGGTCAACGCCAACGCCTGGGGCCTCAAAGGGCACATGTCTGCGAAATGGGCTGACAAGCTGGACTATCAGCTCACCATCGAACCCAGCGCACCTGAGCAGCGTGCTGCCTTTACCTCCGCGGTCACCACCTCGCCGCGTCCGCTCTCCATCGCCGTCCAACTCAAAGACCCCTTCGGCGTCGCACTCTGTGGCAATACGATTCTGGTCAAATTCGATCCCCGCAACGCTCCCGTCACCACCACGGAAGAACCCGCTCCGCAGCCCAAAGGCAAAAGAGCCGACAAGACCGCTGAAGAAACCTTGCAGTCAAGGGAACAGGTTGCCCAGGCCATCAACCTTGCCCACCTTGAAGGCCAGGAGCTCGACCGCGAGCATGGCAAGGACGTCTTTCAGCAAACCAATGGCACCGATGGCCAGGCTGCGTCCCTCAATGCCCAGGGCATCATGCCCTGCTCGAAGAAGCAGTTTGACTCCACCGCCGCGTGGAGTTTCACTCCCGATTTTCCCGTCGTTGCTCCGCAGTACTTGCACGGCAACGCCGGCCAGAATCCGAATGCGGATCAAACCGCCGCCGACGAAGCCGAAAAACTCCGTCAGGAAGCCGACAGGCTGGCTGCCCTCAGAAGAGCCCGGCGCGCACAAGCGCAACCCATCTCTCGCTACTTCATCGAAGGCGATGACGCCATCGTCTGGTACGACGCATCTTCAGGAATTGCTGAAACCAGCGCCGGAAAAGCCTTCCGCATCGACAAGTCAAATCCGGCATTGATCGCGCTCAAGGGCCGCGACTTCCCCGTCCAGATCCACTACCGCTGCGACCAGATGGAGGTCTGCACCTTCACCGGCGTAGGCCTCGGCGTCCAGCGCGCCAAGCTAAGCAAATAGGGGGGCGGAGGCTCGGCGCCCACCCAGCATTCTTCACTCCGCATTATCTATCTGCGCTCTCTGCAACTTATCCGAGAAGTCCACATACACCGCCTTCCACGTCGTAAAGAAGTCGATGGCCCCGTTGCCCTCGCGATGCCCGTTGCCGGTATGCTTCACACCTCCGAACGGCAGGTGTACTTCCGCGCCAATCGTCGGCGCGTTGATGTACGTAATCCCCGCCTCCAGGTCGCGCATCGCCGCAAAGGCGCGGTTCACATCCTTCGTATAAAGCGACGCCGAAAGTCCGTATTCGATGGAGTTGGCAATCTCAATCGCCTGCTCGAAGCCTGCAAATTCGATCAGGCTCACCACTGGCCCAAACACTTCCTCCCGCGCAATGCGCATCCCGGGAGTGACCGCCCCCAGCACCGTTGGCTCAAAGTATGTGCCGTGCCCGTAGGCGCCCTCGGTCAGTGCGTGACCGCCGCAGAGCAACTTCGCTCCTTCGCCCAGCGCAATCCCCACATACCTGGCCGAAATCTCAATCTGATTCGGATTCACCTGGGGACCCATCTCGACGGTCTCATCCAGTCCGTTGCCCACCTTCAGCTTGCGCGCCCGCTCCACAAACCGCGCCGTAAACTCCGCCGCGATCCCCTTCTGCAGCAGGATGCGGCTGGTGGCCGTGCATCGTTGCCCGGTGGTGCCGAACGCGCCCCACAGAGCACCGTCCAACGCCAGGTCGAGGTTCGCGTCGTCCATCACGATCTGCGCATTCTTGCCGCCCATCTCCAGTGACACGGCTTTGAACGTCGCCGCCGCCCGTTGCGCCACCTGCGAGCCCACCGCGCTCGACCCCGTAAAGCTGATGGCCCGCACATCCGCATGCTCCACCAGCGAAGCACCCACCGCCAATCCGGAACCCGCCACCAGGTTCACAACACCGGCAGGCAATCCCGCATCGATCAATGTCTGCACCAGGTTGTAGGTCGACAGCGGCGTATCCGTCGCCGGCTTGATCACACATGTGTTCCCAGAAACCAGCGCCGGAAACAGCTTCCAGCTCGGGATCGCCATGGGAAAGTTCCACGGAGTAATCAGCCCGACCACCCCAACCGGCATGCGCACGCTCATCGCAAACTTGTTCTCCAACTCGCTCGGTGTCGTCTGCCCAAACAGCCGCCTGCCCTCCCCTGCCACATAGAACGCCTCGTCGATCGCCTCCTGCACGTCGCCGCGCGTCTCCGTCAGCACCTTGCCCATCTCGCGCGTCATGTCGCGCGCATACTGTTCCTTGCGCTGCTGCAAGAGCGTTCCGGCGCGCACCAGCATCTCCGCCCGCTTGGGCGCGGGAACCAACCGCCAGCTCGCAAAAGCCCTTTTTGCCGCCGCCACCGCCAGCGCCACGTCTTCGGCGTGCGATGACGGAAATGCTCCCACCACGTCCGAGTGGTCGGCCGGGTTCAGGTTCAGCATCGTCTTGCCGCTCACGGCTGGCTGCCACGCGCCGTCGATCAAATTGTGGAACCTTGGATAAGTCATAAAAAAACCTCTTAAACACTGTGCCAAACGATCAGGGCCGCTGGGTTTCCCAGGTCTCGATTCTGAAACCTGGGAAACCACCAATCCTCAAAGTCACGGGACCAGGGGGCAAAGTGGACCCGCAAAACCACTTCCCGCAGGTCCCGGTTCCGCACCCGCAACCCGGCTGAAATAGTACCTCAATTCCCTCCGCGACGCAGGTCGCTGCATTGTTCGTCACTGGTTGTGGGCGCCAATCGTTACGAACGCCGCCCCTTGGCCGTACAATAAACCTTGAGGTAAAGCTGGTTTCCCAATGGCATTGAACGGTTATCCCTCGCGCTCTTCGCGTTCGCACGGTCTGCGTTCGCTTTTCAGCATGTTTTCCTCTGACCTGGCCATCGACTTGGGCACCGCCAATACCCTCGTCTACGCGGCCGGCAAAGGCATTGTCGTCAACGAGCCCTCCATCGTCGCCATCAACAAAAACACCGGCGAAGTTGAAGCCGTCGGCAAAGAAGCCAAGGAGATGCTCGGCCGCACGCCCGGCAACATCGTGGCCATCAAGCCCATGAAGGACGGCGTCATCGCCGACTTCAAAGTCACCGAGAAAATGCTCAACTACTTCATCCAGAAGGCCCACAACCGCAAGATGCTTGTCCATCCCCGCATCGTCATCGGGGTGCCCTCTGAGATCACCCAGGTTGAAAAGCGCGCCGTTGAAGACTCGGCCTATCGCGCCAAGGCCAGCGAAGTCTACCTGGTCGAGCAAGCCATGGTCGCGGCCATCGGCGCGGGCCTGCCCATCACTGAGCCCTCGGGAAACATGGTCGTCGATATCGGCGGCGGCACCACCGACATTGCCGTCATCTCCCTCTCCGGCATCGTCTACTCCCGTTCCGTGCGCATGGCCGGCAACCAGATGGACGAGGCTATCACCAACTACCTCAAGCGCAAGTACAACCTGCTCATCGGCGAACGCACCGCTGAGGCCATCAAAATCGAGATAGGTTCGGCCTTCCCGCTTGAAAAACCGCTCTCCATGGAAATCAAGGGACGCAACCTCATTGAAGGTGTGCCCAAGACCATCTCCGTCGACGACAGCGAGATTCGCGAGGCCCTCGGTGAGTGCATCGCCGTCATCATGAACGCCATTCGCGTCGCCCTGGAGCGCACCCCTCCTGAGCTGTCCGCCGATATATCCGACCGCGGCATCGTGCTCACCGGCGGCGGCGCATTGCTCAAGAATCTTGACAAGCGCATTCGCGAGGAAACCGGACTGCCCGTCTCCGTAGCCGACGATCCACTGGCCTCGGTGGTGCTCGGCACCGGCAGAATGCTCTCTGACTTCCGCCTCTTGCGCAAGATCAAGATCGACTAACAACAGTTATCAGGAATCAGGGGTCAGGGATCAGAAACCCTGGCGCAATTTGAAGATCGAGAGGCCTCGGGGAATGTGCGGTGCGCGAGAGATCCAGTGCAAAAGTCCCGAATCTCCCAAAGGCGCCACTGCATGCCATTCGAAATGCCCTTGACCGGCGCTCTCGGTTTTCTGATCCCTGAACCCTGAACGCTGACCCCTGGCTCTTATGGATTCCTTCTTCACCCGCTACCGCAACCTTCTCGCCCTGCTCGCCATCCTGCTGGTGCAGATCGTGGGGCTTGCCGTGCAGGTGCGTCGCACCAATGAGGGGCACAGAACCATCGATGCCCAGGACAGCTCCAGCGTGCGCCTCATCCGGCTCTGGGCTGAAGCCCTGATCGCACCGCCCGAGGAGGCAATCCACGCATGCAAGATGGGCGCAATCGGCCTCTGGCAGAACTACATTGACCTCCGTCATGTCCGCGACCAGAACCAGCAACTGCAGGACACTGTCGACCGGCTGCGCCTGGAGCAGGCCGCGCTGCTTGAAGATGCCCGCCAGGGCGAGCGCCTTCAGGACCTGCTCAGCTTTCAGCACCGCTACATCTACGACACGCTGGCCGCCCAGGCCATCGGCACCAGCGGCAGCGATGAGTCGCGCGTCTTCTACCTCGACAAAGGCTCAAGCGACGGCCTCAGGCCCGATATGGCCGTCATTACCGCGGACGGCATCGTCGGCAAGGTGCGCGACGTCTTTCCCCATTCCGCCCAGGTCCTCGTCGTCAACGACCAGACCAGCGGCGCCGGCGTCATTCTTGAAACCACGCGCATCCGCGGCATCCTCACCGGCAATGCCGCCGGCCAGTTGGAGATCGTCGGCATCCTCGCCGACGAGCGCATCAAGCCCGGAGAAAAGGTCCTCACCGCTGGCGGCGACCTCATCTTTCCCCGGGGATTGCCGGTGGGCGAAGTCGAAAAAGTTATCCCCGATCCCGAGCGCGACTCCTTTATCGACGTGATTGTAAAGCCCGCGGCCCACCTTGACCGCCTTAACGAAGTGCTGGTCATCACCAACACCCAGCCCCGCTTCTCGCCCCAGGACCAGCAGGACATGGCCACCAGCCAGAACGTCATGGGCGCTGAAGCCCAGGCCATCAAAGACCAGTTGAAGGCCTCGCAGATCATGGCCGAGCATCTGCCCGGGCTCATCGATCCAAACCTTCCGCCCGATCAGCAACCCTTGCTCGACAGCTCAAATCCAACTCCCGTTGCCCATCCGCCCCAGGCTCTGCATCCTGACCGATTCACGCCGAGAACTGACACAGGGGCCCTCCCCGATGCCGGCAGTGCTCCTGAACCCGACGCGCCCCAGACGCCCGCCCCCGAGAGGAATCAATAGCCATGTCCGTCCTGGGCGTCGACTCCCGCCGCGATCTCGAGATTCGCCGCTATCCGCTCCTCGCCTATGTCCTGGTTCCACTGGCCGCCCTGGTGCTCCAGGCCTGGCTCCCGCGCCTCCTCAGCCCTTATGACTACTTCGATCTCCCGCTGCTGGCCACCATCTTCTTCGCGCTCGGCCGCCGCAGCCCCGTCCAGGGCACCCTCATGGGCTGCGCGTTGGGCATCTTCGAGGATGCGCTCTCCCACCATGCCATCGGCATCAACGGCGTCGCCAAAACCGTCGTCGGATTTCTGGCCGCCTCCGTAGGCGTACGCATCGACGTCGAAAACCACACCATCCGCCTCATCCTCATCTTTCTGCTTTCCTTGCTGTCCAGCGCCATCTTTGTCTTCATCTACCGCGTTCTGCTCGGCCTCGATCTTGAGTGGCAATGGTTCACTGAGCTGTTCCGCGCCATCGGCAACTCCCTCATCGCCATGGTGCTGTTTCCCCTCCTCGATCGTCTACAGATAAGGGATTAAAAACAATCAAAATAGACGAATGGCTAACCCAACCGCGTCGGCGGTATTCTAGAGCATAGGAACATGGATTCCGTCAGCAGCCAACGCGGTGAAAAACTCTCCACCCTCAAGACGACAGTGGTGCAGTACGGCATCCTGACCATGATGCTCGTCCTCTCCGCGCAGCTTTGGCGGCTGCAAGTCCTGGGCGCTGAAAACTTCCGCGCGCTGGCCGAGCAGAACCGCATTCGCAAGGAGCCCATCCTCGCCGCCCGCGGCAAGCTCTTTGACCGCGAGGGCCGCCTTCTCGTCGACAACTACCCCTCCATCTCCTGCTTCCTGGTCCGCGAGCAGAATCGCAACGTCGATGCCGATTTGCCCCTCATCGCCCGTGGCCTCGACCTTGACCTCGACCAGTTGCGCACAACCCTCCATCGTTACCGCGCCGCCCCCGGCTATCAGCCCATTCCCATCAAGCAGGAAGTCACGCCCGACGAGCAGGCCTTCATTGAAGCCCATCGCAACGAGCTGCCCGAACTCGAAACCATTGACGAGGAGCGCCGCCTCTATCCCCGCGACGGCTTCGCCGCCCATATCATCGGCTATGTGGGCGAGGTCAGTGACGACGATCTCAATAACCCCCGCTTCGCCTACTATGAGCCCGGCGACGTGGTGGGCAAGGCAGGCGTCGAAGAGACCTACGACCAGCTTCTCCGCGGCCAGGACGGCTCACGCGACGTCATCGTCGATAGCCGCGGCCGCGAAGTGGGCTACCTCAGAACCCAGCACGCCACGCCCGGACAGGATCTCAAACTCACCATCGACGAGGACCTGCAGCGCGCCGCCGAACTGGCCCTCGGCAGCCGTAACGGCGCCATTGTCGCCATGGACCCACGCAACGGCGAAATCCTCGCCATGGTCTCCCGTCCCAGCTTCGATCCCAACGCCTTCGCCGTACGAATCAACCGTGCCGACTGGAACAAGCTTGCCACCGACCCCGACCACCCCCTGCTCAACAAGGCCATCCAGGCCCAGCTGGCCCCAGGATCGACATTCAAGATTCTCATGTCCGTCGCCGGCCTGCAGGAGGGCATCGCCCAGGACATGAAAATCAACTGCAGCGGTGGCTGGGGCCCCTACGGCTTCTACCATCACTGCGACGAACACCACGGCGCCGTGGATATCCACAATGCAATCCCTTACTCCTGCGACACTTTTTACTACATGCTCGGCGATAAGCTGGGCATCGATCGCATCGCGAAATACGCCACCGAGTTTGGATTCGGCCAGAAGACCGGCATCGATCTGCCCGGCGAACAGGCCGGCCTCATGCCTTCGGCGCAATGGAAGCTCAAGAACTACCATGCCCGCTGGTATCCCGACGAAACCCTCGACGTCTCCATCGGCCAGGGTGCCGTTGAAGCCACCCCCATCCAACTGGCGCGGATCATCGGAGGCATAGCCTCGGATGGTCACATGGTCCGCCCCCACGTCGTCTTTCCCGACCAGCTCCCCGTGGATTTCCGCAAGGCGCTTCTGGAAAGCTTTCCCGGCAGCGGAGACGCCTATGTCCCCATTGACCCCTTCAACTGGGTCACCGTTACCGAAGGCATGTACGACGTCACCCAGCCCGGCTACTTCCACACCGCCGGCTCGGCCCACCTCGAAGGCATCGACTTCGGCGGAAAAACCGGGACCGCCCAGGTCATGAGCCACGAAGCTCTCGACCGGAGCACGAAGGGCCGCATTACCAACCCCAACGTCTGGTTTGTTGGCATCACGCCCCGCCGTAACCCTGAACTGGTGGTCGCCGTCCTCTGGCAGAACGGCGACAAGAGCTATTACCCTGCCCGCATCGGCGCCAAAGTCGTCTCCGCCTACGTTGAAAAGCAACGCCGCCTCGCCCACAACCTCGCGCCCTCCAGAACCCAGGCTCCCGTCGAGATGAGTGCCGTCTGGACTGCGCCCGATTCCGGCCGCCTGCACGCGAAAATCGGTCAATCGGCCACCGCTCAGTCAGCACCCCTCGAGAGCGGCACCTTCCTCATTCAAAATGGCCGCATCGTCGCTCAAAATCGTCCCCAGGAGCGCGCTCCTGCACGCAAGCCGGCCTCTGCTCCGCCCAACCAGCAAGGCCCCGTTCAATCCCCATCCCCACTGGAAGTGGCTCAGCTCGCCGGCTCTCGGAGGCCGCAATAATGGCTTTGCGCCGCCTTTTCAGCTATCGCGAATTCGACTGGTGGCTTCTGGCCATGGTGGTGTTGCTCTGCACCATCTCGGTTCTTGAAATCTATTCAGCCACCCTGCACACGAAATACGTCGGCTTCCACACCAAGCAGTTGATCTACGTCGGTTTCGGCATGGTTGCCATGTTTCTTTTCGCCAAAATCGACTATCACCGCCTGCTCGATTGGGCGCCCTGGGCCTACGGCATCTGCCTTCTCTCCCTGGTTGCGGTCAGAATCTTCGGCCACAAGGTGCTCGGCGCTCGGCGTTGGATCAACCTCGGCCACATGCAGTTTCAGCCATCCGAGTGGGTCAAGCTCGTCCTCATCTTGCTCATGGCTCGCTACTTCGCCAATCTGGGCGCACGCGGCCTCACGTGGAAGGACATCTTCAAAGCCTTTGTCCTGGTGGGCATCCCCATGGCACTCGTGCTCATCCAGCCCGATCTCGGAACCACGCTCACCTACATCCCCATTCTGCTTGCCGGCCTCTTCCTGGGCGGCATCAGTGTCCGCCAGTCCGTCATCATCGTCACCGCCGCCGCCGTTTTCCTGGTCGGCGCATGGTCCAGCGGAAAGGTCCTCAAGCCCTACCAGAAAGCCCGCCTCACCAGCTTCGTCAATCCCGGTAACGACCCCCGCGGCGCAGGCTATCAGCTCCTCCAATCCCGCATCGCCATCGGATCGGGCGGCGTCTGGGGTCAAGGCGCAGCCAAGGGTTCGCAGACCCAGGGCGACTTTCTCCCCATCCCCCACGCAGACTTCATCTTCGCCGCCTTCAGTGAGGAACACGGCTTCGTAGGCGCGCTTTTTGTCCTGCTGCTATACTTCTCCATATTGATGCGTTTGATTCAGAACGCTCAAACTGCCGCTGACCTGTCCGGTTCCCTCATTATCATGGGAATCGTGGCAGTATTGACCTTCCAGATCGCGGTCAATGTCGGCATGGTCGTTGGCTTTATGCCCGTCACCGGAATTCCTTTACCGTTAATGAGTTACGGGGGATCTTCGGTGCTGTTCACGTTCCTGGCGCTGGGGGCGGCGATGAATGTCCGCATGCGCCGGTTCGTTAACTGAGGTATCCCGGCCTGAGAACCCGGACGCCTGTTTCAAGTTCGACTCTTGCGGAGCACCGGAATTATCCAGAACGCAAGAGCATTCGTTTCAAGCATTTCGCCGGCCAGATCCGGATGGATCGCGCCCGGCAGGATTGGGTTCATGAGTACGCAGAGACGCGAATGCCGGATTCCCCGGAGCCGCAGCCGGCTAACAGTTTGCATGGAACAGGCACAATGGTTTGGGCTCAAAAGCCCCACTCCCGTGCCGCAGTTCGCCCGTGCACTCGCCGGCGCTGGAATGGCCCCGCCGAGTTTCTCGGCCGGTCTGGCCGCTCTCGCTCTGCAATCGGATCACCGCAATACTCAACTCGCTCGGCTTGCTCCTTTCAGTTTCTTCCGCGCTTCCGCGCCCCCCGGGGCCGGGAGCCGCGCTCGAAAGCCGTCCCGTTTGTGTTTCCAAGGTCATCCGCACCGCCCATCCCTTTCCTGCCTTGCTCGTCTCCATCCCTCCTTGCCGCGGGTACCGACTGCCTTAGGCTGCCGGACGGAAAGGTACGATGGCAAAAGAGATATGTATCTCCAGCACGCCGCATGAGACGCGGCTGGCAATTTTAGAAGACGATCAGCTCGCGGAAATTTATTACGAACGCGAAAACGAATACACCCTGGCAGGGTCCATTTACAACGGGCGCGTCACCCGCGTCCTGCCCGGCATGCAGTCCGCTTTTGTTGACCTTGGTCTCGAGCGCGACGCTTTCCTCTACGTTACCGACTTCATGGAACTCGAGGACGCTGAAGAGACTGACGAGCTTGAAAAGGCCGCCGCCACAGGCGCCACACACCCCCCCCGCGAAGTCAGGCACACCAACGTTGGTGGCCGTCAGCCCGATCGCAACGGACAGAAAAGTGAACCCCGCGGCTCGCATCAAGACCGTGCTCCCGTTGAGCGCCGTCCCGAAGAAGCGCGCCCCGAAGGAGCGCATGCCGATGCGCCCGAATCTCCCGCTCCTTTCGATGAAACCTCTGTCACCTCCGTCCAGCCCGGCGAGGGCCGGGACGATGAAACCGGCTCCGGTAGCCGGCGCTGGCGCGGTCGCCGCCATCGCCGCGGCGCGCATGGATCCGCTCAAGACTCTTCGCAGCCGGCACAGTCTCTCGAAACCACTCCCGAGCCCTCCAGTTCCGAATACCCCTCTGAAGAGCAGGTCGCTCCTGAGATTCATGCCTCTGCGGTTCATCCTGAAGAACGTCAATCCTCCTGGTCCGGCGCAGAGCCTCGCGCACCCCGCGCCTCGGCTTCGACGCTCGTTCCTTTTGTCCTGCCCGGCGAGTCGCTCTCCCGGTACGGTGGCACGCCCGCGGAAGAAGCCCCGCGAACCGCTCAGGAAGCGGCCGCTCCGGTTCGCCCGTCAGGCTTCTCCAAGCCGTCCACGCTGATTGATACCCCCCTCGAATGGGATGGCAGCGGACTGCTCCCCGGCGAGTCGATTTCGAGGCATCGTTCCCGCCAGCCCGAGCCCGTCTCAACCGAGCCGGCCCCAACCGCGGCAGAGGCAGTCAAGCCCCCTGTGGAAGAATTCGAATTCGTCGAAGAAGCGCACGAGTTCGACCCTGAGCAGCACGGTCCTGAGCCTGAGTTCGAAGCCGGCCAGCACGAAGAGGAATTTGCCGGCCGCGATCCTGAAGATGCATCCGTCGCCGAATCCGCAGCTTCAGAGCCGGAAGCCGATGCCTCGGCCTCCCATAACGTTGATCCCGTCCCTCCCACCGGCTTCCGCCTCTTCGGCTTCGGCAAGAAGAAGGAAGAGGATTCTGATGCCAAATCGGCAGACTCTCCTGTGGCCACGGTTTCAGCCTATGCCCCCGGCGTAGGCCACATCGAAGAAGAGGTCATCGAGGGCGAGGAGTTTGACGCCCTCCCCCATCACCGCCACAAAAACGACGAGCACGACCTCGACGTCTACGAAGAAGAGACGCTTCCCTCCCAGCTCCGCACCGGCGACCTAGGAGAAATGCTTCAGGAGGCGCACCTCGACCACCGCATCCAATTGAACTTCGACGAGAAAGGCGGAGAGGACGAAGCCTTTGACGACGAAGAAGACGAGGCTACGGGCGAGGCCCAGCCCTCCTCCGGCGAAGCCGCCGGCCAGCCCCGCCGTGATCGCGGAGCCCGCGGAGGTCGTCGTGCCCGGGGCGCGCCTCCCCAGACCAATCGCCGCAGCGGTCCCACCCGCCGCTCCATGCAGACTACTGACCTGCCCATCATCAGCGACCTCCTCAAGCCCGGCCAGGAGATTCTGATCCAGATCGCCAAGGAGCCCATCGCCAAAAAGGGCGCGCGCATCACCTCGCACATCGCCCTCCCCGGCCGCTTCCTGGTCTTCATGCCCACCGTCACCCATATCGGCGTCAGCCGCAAAATCGACTCCGACGAGGAGCGTCAGCGCCTCAAGCGCATTCTGGTCCACGAGCGCGGCGACGCCTCCGGCGGCTTCATTGTCCGCACCGCAGCCGAGGGCGCTTCTGAAGAGGACCTGCGCGCCGATCTGCGCTTCCTCATGAACCTCTGGAACGACATCAAACAGCGCTCCGACAGCTCCAAGTCGCCGGCGCTCATCTACCACGACCTCTCGCTCATCGAGCGCATTCTTCGCGACCAGGTCAGCTCCAACTTCTCCAACATCTGGGTCGATTCCGAGGCTGACTACGAGCGCATCGTGCGCTTCCTCAACCGCTTTTCGCCCTCCCTCGTTCGCCGCGTCAAGCTCTACACGAAAGAGACACCGCTCTTCGAGCACTTCGGCATTCAGGAAGAGATCTCCAAGGCCCTCCGCTCCAAGGTCTGGCTCAAGAGCGGCGGCTCCATCGTCATCAACCAGACTGAAGCCCTCGTCGCCATTGACATCAATACCGGCAAATATGTAGGCAAGTCCGCGCGCCTTGAGGACACCATCGTCAAGACCAACCTCGATGCGGTCCCTGAAATCGTCCGCCAGATTCGCCTCCGCGACCTCGGCGGCATCATCGTCATCGACTTCATTGACATGGATGAGCGCAAGAATCGCTATAAGGTTCTCGCCGCGCTCGAAGAAGCATTGAAGGCCGACCGAGCCCCCACCAAGGTTCTTCAGTTCAACGATTTTGGCCTGGTCGCCATCACCCGCAAGCGTGTCAAACAGTCTCTCGAGCGCACCCTGAGCGTCCCTTGCCCCACCTGCCAGGCTACCGGCATGGTCAAGAGTCCCACCACGGTCTGCAACGAGATTTACACCGAGCTGCGCAAGATGAAGCGCCACTTTGAAGGCGCCGACGTTCTGCTCCGCGTCCACCCCGAAACCGTAAAAGTCCTCAAATCCAACAATGCAAGCTGGCTGGTCGAATTCGAGGAGCTCACCGGGAAAAACCTCCTCGTCAAAAGCGACGCCACTCTCCACCCCGAGCAGTTCGACATCCAGGGCTAAAACCAAGGCTTAGTTGTCAGGGATCAGCCAACAACAGAGGGCCGGAGCCAAGCTCCGGCCCTCGTTGTTACTATTCCTTACAAACAACCTTCTACCCCCTTTTGGTGTCTAACCCAGCGTCGGGCTTGTTTTGCCCGGATGCTCTTGGGTCAATTCGCTCCTAGAGGTTCGCACATGTCCTTCCCTCATTGGATGTCGCCCATGCGTCGTGTTCGTGCATTTGCCTTCGCGTTCGTTGCTGCCGTGGCCATTCTCGCATCCGGTCTGGCAGCCGCACAGTCCGCGCCTTCCCCCAACCAGCCCTCCTCCAGCGGGCTCCATTCGGCTGCCTACTCTTCCAGCGATGATCCCAACTTGCCCCAACTCGCCGAGTCCGTCGCTCCCGGCGGCCTGGCGGCGCTTCCCGCGGCGCCAAGCCCCGGTGCCGGAGCCTCAGCCGCAGGTCAGGACACCCACAGCGGCTGGAAGCAGAGCTTGTTCAGCAACTACGCCCTCGAGTTCGGCGGTGGCCTCAGCGCCCCTGCCAGCAAGACCTACATCACCTGGGGTGGCGGGTTTACCCTTGGCGGAGGCTACAACTTCAACAAGCGCTTTGCCGTGCTGGCTGAGTATCAGTTCCTTGACAACAAGCTGCCCGGAGCCATCATCGCTGAAACCGGCGCCACCGGCGGCCATGCGCACATCTGGTCGTTGACCCTCGATCCGGTCGTCAGTCTCTTCCCCAAGTCCGCCAACGATTTCTACATCACCGGCGGCGGCGGCTTCTATCGAAAGGTCACCAGCTTCACAGACATTGAGCCTTCCGAATACTGCAGCTACTACTACTGTGGCATTGGATATTCTCCCCAGGTGGTGGGTCATTTTTCTTCCAACCAGGGCGGCTTCAACATCGGAGGCGGCTATCAGCGCCGTCTGGGCGGCATGTACCTCGACAGCAAAACGAAGCTCTTCGCCGAAGTGCGCTTAGTCGACGTCCTCACGCCAGCCGTTCTCACGCAGCCGAGTGGACTTGGCACCACGAGTATCGGCGCCGGTACAAAGTTAATCCCGATCAGCGTCGGCATCCGCTGGTAACTCAGCACCAACAGAACAGCATGACCCTCCCCACCGCGGTGCGATCGTGAGGGTGCGAGAGGTTTTCTCGCTGGCACGGCCATGAGCAACCATCCAGTATCTCCCCATGGCCCTGGAATTCAGCACGATGACTCTTCCCCAAAGCATCCCACGGTGAACAACCGGAAGGGTTCGCATTCCAGGCGTCCGGCATGCGACGTTTTTTCCCTGGCGAACCGCCGCAATCGCGCCAGGTTGGCCCGTATGAGCACAACTCTCTCTCTCATGTCGTCGATGTTCCTGGCCGGATGCCATGGCGTGCTTCGTCCCTTCGTCTCTGCTCCGCTATCGGGCCCCGCCGGGAGCAGGCCAGAGCGGGTCGCTCGTCATCTCATCGCAATATGCGGCTCTCGGCCTGGGGCAAACCATGCAATTCACCCAGTCTGGCCCTGGCGGCGCCCCGGTTGAGTGGCTGGTGAATGGAGTCGTAGGTGGCAGCTCCGCAACGGGCACAGTGAATGGCAGCGGGAGTTACATTGCGCCTGCCACCGTCTCACAGATCGAGAACGTAGCGGTAACGGTGGCGCTGGCCGCATCGCCACAACAAAACTACGCTACCTCCGTGGTGGCAATCATTGCGCCGGCTCAGGTCACATGCCCCTTCCAGCTTGGGAACCCGCTCGTGGCCCAGTATTCACTTTACCTTCCCTCCCCCGGCCAGCTGGATGTGCAGTTTGGAACCGCCACGACCTATGGTCTGAACCCCTCTGAGACCGCAACACCTTCGGCGAATGGAGGCGAAATCCAGACGTATGTCACCGGCATGCGGGGGCTGACCGTCTATCACATGCGGGCGCGGTTGACGCTCAGCAATGGCGCCACCTACAACGACTCAGACCACGCCCGCACGACAGATGTGCCTCCGGTGACTTCGACTGTGAGCGCCTCTACCACCTCGGAGGCAACGCCGAGCTGCTTGCCAACAGCAATTTCGAAGTGGATTTCTGTGCGCCCGTCAAAGGGGCCATCGTGCAGGAACTCAATCCGCAGGGCTCACAGGTGGTGTGGCAGGCAACCACTCCTGAAGCCGACCAATTTCACGTCTACCGGCTGCCGAGTTTGTATCCGGGCGTCCAGTGGTAGCCGCGCCGCATGTCCCAGGTCCCGCGCCTTTGGGGACATGGGAAGGTAAGCGTTCTACTCATCCCCGAGCCCCCGTAATAGAAACTGAAGCGCCGGTGAGCGACACTGCCGAGGCCCTCAGCTGCATCGGCCCCGGCCGGCCCGTCGATTGCACAAGCGCCAGCGCCCTTCCCCCGTACGCCCTGCGCCGGTCTCCCTGGTAGCTTTCGTGACTGTCGGCCTGGCCGTTATCCATACCCAGGATGCGTCCGGGCCCCGTTAGCTCGAACTCCACTTCATTGTCGGCCGTCGGCACCACCCGCCCTTGTTCGTCCACTATTTCAACTGTGACATGGGCAAGGTCGTCCCATCGCGTGTCGATGCTTGTCCTATCCGCGGTCAGGCGAATCGCCGCGGGAGCCCCGGCAGTGCGCTGCTCCACGGTCAGCGCCACCTGGCCGTTCTTTGTGCCAACCGCTCTCAGTGTGCCCGGCTGGTAGGGCACATACCACGCCAGATGAAGATCGCCCGTCGTTTCGAGTACATGGGCGCGATCTTCAAAGTGAGCATATTTGCCTTCCATGCCGTATTCCGGAAACATGAAGCCCTGCACTCCCAGGCTTTTGCCGTTCAGAAACAACTCCACCGTGTCGCAGTTGGTATAGCAGATCACCGCAATGATCTCGCCTTCCTTACCCGCCCAGTTCCAATGCCGAGAGAGGTGCAGCACAGGGGCCTTGGTCCAGACGCTCTGATAAAAGTAGTAGCCGTCCTTCGGGAATCCGCAGGTGTCGATCACGCCCGACCGCGACGACTTGAACGGCCATCCAGCTTCCCCGAGATAGTCGATACCCGTCCACATAAAGTCGCCGCTCACGTAGTCGTACACCTGTGTAAATCGCTGCAACTGCTCCACGTCGATGCGTTCGTTTGACATCGGCCTGCCACTGTAGCCCGATGCCGCTTCCCCCGGGCTCGCGCTGGGCATGGCTCCGTTCTCGGTTCCGATGAAGCGCCGTTCAGGAAAGTCATGGCGATCGACGCTGTAGTACCTTTCGCGTCGGTCCCGCCAGCGACCCACGTAGTTGTACCCCACCACGTCCAGCTCGGCCAGAAACTCCGGAAGCGCCGCCCGCGGTTCGGCGGCAATCTGGTCGCAGGCCACGGTCACCAGCCGCGTCGGATCTTCGCCGCGCAAAATGTCCATCAACCCGCGCAGCGTCTTTGGACCCTCGGGCACATCCTGATCCGGAACCTCGTTGCCCGCGCTCCAGATCACAATCGACGGGTGGTTGCGATCGCGCGCGATCATGTCCTTCAAGTCGCGCGCCGACCATGCGTCGAAGTACCAGTGGTAACCGTAGTCCGGCGTCTCTCCCTTCGCCTCGCGCCATTCATCGAACGCTTCGTCCATCACCAGGAAGCCCATCGCATCGCAAAGATCCAGAAACTCCGGCGCCGGAGGATTGTGGCTCGCGCGGATGGCATTGCAACCCATTTTCTTCAGAAGCGCCAGCCGCCGCTCCCATATCCGCACTGGAACGGCCGCGCCCACCGATCCCCCATCGCCGTGCAGGCACACCCCGTTCAGCTTCACGCGCTCGCCATTCAGCAGAAATCCCTTATCCGCATCAAACTGAATCGAACGGATGCCGAACGGCGTGCTCACGGCATCGGCCTCTTCACTCTCGAAATGCAGCGCCTGCTGGGCGGAATAAAGATAGGGCGTCAAGTTGGACCAGAGCTTGGGCTGCGGCACGGCCAGGCGCTGCACGAAGACGTGCTCTCCGCCGCCTGGAATCTCGAACTCCCCTTCTGCCGCCAGCGCGCTCGTGCCGTCTCGGTCCACCACCTCCGTCTTCAACCTGCACGGCGCGCTCCGCGCCAGCTCATTCCGCACCCGTGTTGAAACCTCGATGACCGCGTTCTCCACCCCAACTTCCGGGGTCGCTATGCTCGTGCCCCACTGCGCGATGTACACCGGTCCGGTGTTGATCAGCCACGTATGCCTGTAGATCCCCGAGCCCGAGTACCAGCGCAAATTCGGCTGGTGCGAGTTATCCACGCGCACGGCCACCACGTTCGGCTCGCCGCCGAAATGAAGATGCGGGCTCAAATCGTAAGAGAAAGAAATAAAACCATAAGGCCGCGTTCCCAGGTGTTGGCCGTTGATCCACACATCGCTGCACTGGTACACGCCGTCGAACTCAAGCAATATCCGCCGTCCCTTGCAGCTCTCCGGAAGCTGGAACGTCTTCCGGTACCAGCCGATCCCGGTCGGCAGATAGCCCCCCTGGGCGCCGCTCGGTTCACTCGCGCTAAACGGTCCGGCAATGCTCCAGTCATGCGGCAAATTCGTCGCCGTCCAGTTCCCGCCTGTCTCCAGAGGCGACTGCGCTTGGGCGACATCCCCCTTCGCAAATCTCCATCCTTCGTCGAAGCTCGATCTGCGTTCGAAGGCCGGTGCGCCTGCCTTTGCCAACTGGCCCGCCAGGGCGTTTCCCGGCCCCATCATGGATGCGGCTCCAACCAGCGCCACATCGCCCAGAAAGGTTCTTCGTGTCATTTCGCGATTCATGGCTGTGCTCTCCTTCAGAGATGAGATCGTGCCCACGTCCTTGGCAATCGTGAATTCTAATTCAGCGCCCCGAAACCTGCATCGTCGCATCAACAGCGCCGTGAAAACCCGTTTGCTCCCCCGCCTCAATCCCATTTACTATTCGTATCTATGAAAAATCGTGCTCGTCTTCTGCTCCCTGTTTTCCTCTTGGCAACGCCGCTCTTTTTTGCCCAAGCCCCCGCCTCGAGTCCTGATCCCCTGGCGCCCACACAGGGCGTCAAATCGGCTGCGGCCATCGACCGCGAATGGCAGGATTCGGTCGCCAAGTACGATCCTGAGCGCAAGCGCCTCTTGTCCGTCGAGCAGCAGCAGGAGACCGACGGTCCCTACCGCGCCGACTGGGCCACGCTCATCAAATACCAGCAGCCGCAATGGTACAAGGACGCCAAATTCGGCATCTTCATCCATTGGGGTGTCTACTCCGTGCCCGCCGCGGCGAGTGAGTGGTACCCCCGCGATATGTATCTCCCCACCGAGGTTGCCTACAAGGACTTTCGGGCGCGCTTCGCCTCCAATGACCCCGCCCAGAAGGACGTCAAGGGCTACAAAGATCTGATCCCCTTGTTCCGCGCGGAAAAATTCGATGCCGTCGCCTGGGCCAGGCTCTTCAAGGAGGCCGGTGCGCAATACGTTGTCCCCGTCGCCGAACACCACGATGGCTTCTCCATGTACGACTCAGGCCTGTCCGACTGGACGGTCGTCAAAATGGGGCCCAAGCGCGACACCCTGGGCGAGTTGGCTGCCGCCATCCGCGCCGAGGGCCTCCATTTCGGGTTCAGTTCCCATCGCGCCGAGCACGACTTCTTTTACAGCGGCGGCCGCGCCATCCGCTCCGACGTGAATGACCCCCGCAATGCCTCGCTCTATGGACCGGCTCATCAGTGGTTCGATTCAGGCGGCGACAACCACGGCCTGGACAACGACTGGACCTGGGTCAGCGACGCCTGGACCCAGGATTGGCTCGCCCGCGACACCGAACTGATCGAAAAGTACAAGCCCGAAGTCGTCTACTTCGACTGGTGGATCGGCCATCCAAGGTTCCGCGGCGCCGTTGCCCAGTTTGCCGCCTTCTATTACAACTACGCCGTCGCGCACGGCTACATCGGCGTCATCGACTTCAAGGACTATTCGATGAATTGGAAGGCCGGGGTTCGCGACTTTGAACGCGGACAGCTCGACCACATCGAGGCCGATCACTGGCAGACTGACACCTCCATCAGCGACCAGAGCTGGGGCTACATCGAGCACGACACTTTCAAGTCGCCCGAGTTCCTGGTTCGCCAACTGGTTGACATCGTCAGCAAGAACGGCAACCTGCTGCTGAACATCGGACCCCGCTCCGATGGCACCATTCCTGACGAGGTGCAGACCACCCTGCGCGACATGGGCGCATGGCTCAAGGTCAACGGCGAGGCCATTTATGCAACCACACCGTGGAGGACCTTTGGCGAGGGACCCACCAAGATCGCCGATGGCGCCTTTCATGACACCGACACCAAACCCTACACGCCTCAGGATTTTCGATTCACCGCCAAAGGGTCCACGGTCTACGCCATCGGCATGGCTTGCCCGGCCGATGGAAAAGCTGTCATCCATTCTCTTGGATGGGCGCACGAAGGCAGCGCGATTCCCATCGCGAACGTTGAGCTCCTCGGCTCTGACGGCAAAGTTACCTTTACGCAGGGCGCCGACGCATTGGAAGTTACGCTTCCATCTAACGCAGCCTGCAACTACGCCTACGCCCTCAAGCTAACCCCCGCTGCCAGGTAAACCAGCCCCGTCCACGCTGCCCCATGTCTCGATTCCGCGACGTGGGGCAGCGTGAATCCAGACCGCCGGCCGCCCCTTGAGATTCCCCAACACTACCAGTGCCCCATCGCTTTTTTACAGCGATGCGTGGGAAACGACGAAGCTCGACCCCGCCCCGCCTGCTGCTCAGCCAGAAACTTCCCGGTAAGCGCCTCTTTCGTTGCGCTCTATCGGTTTCAGGATTGCTGTACCCAGAGGCTTTGCACTCAAGTCGACCCGACCTCTGGGAGGGACGACCTCGCACCAAGGAGGGGCGACCTGGCACGAAGCACAATAGGGCATACCCATCCTGGAACCGCTCACTCCATGAGGTCTAGGCCACAAGGCCGCGTCGCCGCCTTCCGAAGCGCACCCTCTCACCCAATCCCGTCTACAGCGGTTCCACAGTTGCCGTATCCCGAAGCGACGAGGCTAAGGGTCTTTTGCCAAGAAAGAGCCACCTCGGAGATCGCCAGAAGGGTCTACAAGTACTGTGGAACCGCTCTTAAGCTTTCATCAAGCGACGATGCCATCCCGCACCGCATCCCCCGTCAACGTGCGAGAACCCCGTTTGAACTAAGCCGCTGGCGCGGCGGCCGCTGCGCGTGCGATACTTCGACAATCATGTGCTGCCAGGGCATCCCCAGCCGGAAACCTGTCTCTTCTAATAACTCTATAGCACCCAATCG
>Ga0181520_10001073_pt1 | contig 57274 bp, 46 predicted proteins | sample PEATcosm2014_Bin_29_FD_132451 | JGI IMG/M metagenome (GOLD analysis project Ga0181520, IMG submission 132451) | Peatland microbial communities from MTU Mesocosm Facility, Houghton, MI, USA - PEATcosm2014_Bin02_30_metaG | ecosystem: Environmental > Terrestrial > Soil > Wetlands > Peat | place... | reverse complement strand
TGGCGGTGTTGCTATCCGCGCCGAAAACCGCTCCAAACCACTTCCCCACAATAAAAACGGTGCTCCGAAATCTGAGCACCGTTTCGAAACTCTATTCAGAACCCCACGTTTCGTAACAGTCTGGAGAGATGGGGTTCGCTGCAGCTAACACAGTTCTTTCAACTGAGGGATGCAGCCTTCTTAATCACGCATAACTCGTAGGCCTGTCCTGTAACACCCAGCGTTCAATTCCTATCCCATCCCCACAGTTGGCAATATTTCCAGCATTCCCCTCGCCGAGGTGCACCATCACTTCAACGTCGTCCCGCGTCGTCGCAAGCACGGTTAACACGTCCCTGGCGGAGCCGAAGTATTGAGTTTTCGCCAAGCCATAGATTCGTAGCCTTGTGTTGTACGCCGCCTTGTAGGTCTTATGAACCCAATCGATACCGGGTCCGCAATTGCGCGAGAGACGGATGGCTCTTATCCCGAAACGGCGCGCTACCCTTATGGCAGCCGCTCCAATTGCCCACTCCGTGTGTACGTGCTGATGAGAATCCAAATGCGTCGGGCGAATTCCCCGATCCATACATGTCTGAATCTGTGCCGCAAACTCCACCTCAACGGCGCGCATTTCTTCCCGCAATATACGAAATAGAGTCTGCCGGGGGCGAAACAATCCCATCTTGTCGCAGAACAGCGGCAAGCGTTGGATGGGGCCTGACAGCGGCCGTCCCTCAGTCAGGTTGAGGTGTACTCCAATCTTACCCAATAGGTTATGGCTGTTGGCTAACTCGCACGCCTCTTCAAAACTGGGCATGTTGGCCATCAACGTTGTGCTGGAGATCACACCTTTCTCAAACCCTTCCACGATCGCCCGATTGACTTCCGCACTCATCCCGAAGTCGTCGGCATTTACGATGATTCTGCGTGGTCTCATGGAATTGAGCATCTCCACCTTTCTACGCCGCGGTACGGTCCCGCACCTCTAGAACCTTACTCCCAACTTGTTCGCCGGAATCAAGAGCGCTACTGATCACGCTTTCCAGCCTGAGTGCGAGCGACGGGAAATCGTGGTGTTCTTCGACGTATCTCCGAGCACGCAATCCCATCTTCCACCTGTCTTCCATGGACATTGCTGCCAACTCCATGAGGGCCTGCGCAATGGCGACGGCATCCTCCGGAGCAACCGTAATACCGGCGGACGCTTCCGTAACGGGATCGTGGTTGGTGCTTGCGGCAAAGACCGTGGGACGCGCCGCCGCCATGTACTCGTGAAGCTTATTCGGACTCATTCCATATCGATACAGGCCGGTCTTCTTCGAGGTGAGAATGCACGCATCGGCATCCTGCAGTAGTTCGAAGACCTCCTGCTTTGCAACAGAGTCCTCAAATACTACGTTACTGAGGTTTTCTGCTTCAGCCCTCTTCCGCAGGCCAGCCTTGTCCGGGCCGTCTCCAATCAAACGAAAGCGAAAGTGACCAGGGGCCTTTTCGTTCAAAATCGTCGCTGCGTCCAAAACAGAGTCCAGGGAGTTGACCAGCCCGTGAGAGCCCGTGTACATCACCGTAAACACCTCTTGCACCATGGGTGGACGCGGATATGACATCATCTCCAAGTCAACTCCATTGGGAATCCAAGTGATGTCGGCCGCCCGCGCGCCTTTGGGAATCATGTACTCTGAAGCATGGGGGAGGAGAGTAACAATCTTATCCGCGTGGCGATACAGATAACGTTCAATCGCTCCGAATAACACCACCACTGGATGGTATGGCGGCATCCCCATATCAATCAGCGTCTGCGGCCACAGGTCGCGTATCTCTAAAACGAAGGGCACTCGATTGCGCCTAGCAATCCGTTCCGCGGCCAGAGCTGCAAACAACGTAAGTGACGACCCGACCACAATATCTGGCTTACGCAGTTTCCGGGTACCTAGCCCGAACCACAACTCCAGGGCGAACACCAGCATGTTCCATAGCCGCGTTACGTTATTGCGATAACCGGGAACCCACAACCAGAGAAACGGCACTTCGCCGCATTGCTCGAACGCGCAAAGTCTCCCGCTGATACAGTTCCGCTGCTTGCGCGTGTGATGATTGAAGCTTGCTCCGATAATGGTCACATCGTGGCCCTGTCGAATTAAATGCCGGGCAAGAGCGTAATGCCTTGTTCCCCCAGCTTCGGAGGGCGAAAGAGCATAGTGATTTACCAGCCAGATACGCATTTCAATGATGCCTCACAAATCGACGAATGAACCCGAACGTGCCTCATACCGCCCGTTGCGCAGGCCATTCAGCCGCCTCAGCTTCGACGTCTAATAACTGTCTGGTGCTTTTACCGCAATTCATCACAACGTCGATAATTGATAAGTTCGGAATGAACGCACCAAACATTTGCGGATAAGTTGGCGGGGAAAACGTAGAGTATATTGAAGTGATTCCGGCCTCTTCGAACTTTGAATCTTCCTGATACGCTTTGGCGCCAGTTCCAGAAAGATAAGTAGTAGCTCCCAGCGCAAGACAGATGTCCCTTAACAACTCCGTCTTGGAGCCCGAGACCTCTAACGCGCTCGCGCATACAAACCGCGCATTAAGACCGAGATAAGTGCAAATTGTCCGAATCAACGTAACGTTGAAGTCTGCAAGCGAGCTGGTGTCACCGCTTAAGCCTTTGTAGTGGGGCTGTAGCAGTGCAAATATTTCGTCGAAATATTGCGCCTTGCCATAGTTATTTCGAAGCATCGCCAGGTGACGACGCGCCCAACGATGGATGTTTGCAGTTCTTACTTCATTGATAAGCTGGCCGGCCCGGTTGGATGTAAGTACCGGGACAGTAAGCAGTGCTGGACCATTTGGCGTCTTGATCGAATTTCGATTCACAAAGCTGCCGCCTGGGTACATCACCATATCCAGGAACACGAATACATCTGCATGTGCGATTTTGTAAAAGTAGCCAAGCCACGGAATGTAGTTCGGCTGATGAATGGCAACAACCTTTCCTTTATCCGCCTTAACGCCCATGGTGAACTAGACCCGAATCAACTCCTCTGGTTCACCATTGGATGCGCATTACTTTGAAGGCATCGGCATAAAATATCCTCAGTTGCATTTTTGAGCGCGAGCTAGACTTCAGGAAAGCTGGCTGCGTTGCCTTTGTTATGCTGCGCTGCCAGTACCACACGAAACAGCATCGGCCGGCTCGCCGTCCCAGAGTGGCGGAGTTGGCACCGAGCTGCGGTTGCCGCTAAGCACATTCGCATAAACCTGTCGCAGAACCTCCCATGCCGCAGGCCAGTTGTATGCTTCTTCCACCGCCCTGTGGCCATTTGCGCCCATTCTCTTGCAGACATCTGGTTGGCCGAGCAAATCCATGATGGCCTCGGCGGCCTGCTCCGCATCGCAGGGATCAATGCAGATGCCACACTGCGCAGCCCCGATGATTCGCCTCAGGTTTGGAAAGTCAGAGGAGACAAGTGGGAGCGAAGACCACATATACTCAAATAGCTTCAGTGTGTTCTCTCCTGCATAGGTGTATGCGGGCACGGGCTGAAGCAGCAGGAGCCCAAGATCAGCCGTGGCCATGCGCTGATAGACCGCCTCCAAACTTTGATTCCCGAAGTACTTGACGTTCGGCGCTTTGCGAATTCGCGCTTCGTCTCCCGGATATGGGCAGGGCCCCATCAACTGTAATTCCACATTGCAGTTCTGCAGCGACTCCGCGATCTTTAACATTACCCCGAGGCCGCGTTCGTCACACAATCCACCTACATACAGCAGAACGCGCTTGCCGTTGGGGTTAGCTGGGGCGTGCTTCACCGGGATGAGCAGCGGATAGTTCGGCACCACGCTGACCGTCCGCCCGGCAAATGTCTTAGCCGAGTGGCGATCGGTCACAATCACGTGATCCCAAAGTGCGCTCGTCATTCGTTCGTAACGCGCGAAGGCTGCACGGGCAAATGGGCGCAGCGGTTCAGGGATCCATCGCATGGTTGGAATCTTGTCGGCATAGCATTCGCGAGGCTCGTAGATAACCTTCTTCCCTGCTAGCTTCAATAGGAGTCCTGCGGGAATCATGTCAGGATGCTGTAACACATAGATGTCGGCTGTCCGCCGCATCGCATGGCGATACATTTTCCATGGCAAACTCGTCATGCTCAAAAGGCGTCCCTTTGGTTTAGGCACAGCTACTATCGTGACGCCGGCCACCGTTTCATCGCGGTCGTGGCATACGATCTGTGTAACTCGAAATCCTTCCGCGACCTCTGCTTTGCAGGCTTTCTGGAAGAGACGGCCATCGTCGGGTGGGTATGTCGAAAGATGAACAATGTGGGCAGTTTTCATCAGAGGCTTGCCATCCTTACACAAACTAGAGTCTGCCATAAATCGCCATACCTGTGGCTGTCTCCACTATCGCAGAGAGAGTTCGCCGGCCTGCCGATTTAGTGGCACTATTGGGAACAAAGACAATGTCGTTGGGTTGCAGATTCATGTCAGGTGCTTTCGCGGATAGAATCTTTTTCAGCGAAATGGGTATCTCCTCTGGCTGGCCCTGTCCTGAATTGCGAATCAGTTTGGCTCTGTCGAGGGCGGCGGTAGGATTGGCGCCCTGCGCCATGGCAACCGCTTGGAGGATTGTCATGTGCGCATTTTCCATGATGAATCCACCCGGCAGTTTAACGTCTCCCGTTACGTACACCACTCCCGCTTTTGACACCACCACCGTGTCGCCCGGATACACCGGAATGTTGGCGTGATCAGCAGACTTGCCATCGTATGACAGGTTCACGACCTTTCGATCTTGAGGATCACTCCTGTGGGTAATCGCTACGATGTTTCCTGCTCGCGGAGTAGTGCCGCCCGCAGCAGAAATCGCGTCGAACAGGTTGCGCGTTCCCGGCAGAGGATAGATCCCCGGCTTCTGCACCTCGCCCAGCACCGAAATACCTTGCGAAGAAAATTCCTTTTCGAGCACAGAGACCCTGGGATCATTGAAGTATTCACCGTCGCCAAGCTTCTTCGCTATGAGGGTTTCTGCCTGCGACGTTGTCATTCCCCCAACCTTCAATGTGCCTGCAAGTGGCAAGGTAACTTCGCCGGCTGCGCTCACCCGAACTTGCTTGTCGTAATCAGGCGCGCCGTACACACTTACCTCCAGCAAGTCTCCGGATCCGATCAGCATCTCGGAACTAGGTGCTGCGCCGGCGCTAGGTTGTGCGCCCGCAGTCGAAGCGGTTGCCGTGAACTGCGACGGAGGAATTTCGTCGCTGCTCGCGCCCACTGGACCGCCTGCTTCCACACCTCGCATCCCGGTGCCGTTTTGACCGGGAGCAATCGGAGAAACCATCGGACTAATCCGGCCCGGCAATCTAGGATCTTGCACAGAGTTGGTTTGAGCCGTTGCGAGTGCCCCAAGCAGCACCGCTATAGCACTCAATTGCGCGACTTGTTTTGCCGTACTTGCGAAGGGACCCATAATTACCTCGATTTCCTTCCGGGTTTGCGAATAAACGACCTCACAGATTTGCCGCTTGCGCCGATCGAAGCAACCTCCGCAGAGACATTCATCTCCACACGATTTTGCTCATTCGCTTGCGCTGGCGGTTGTGAATGGAATGGGTTGAGCCGAAAACGTGGAATCAGAAATCTGGCGTCCAACACCTGGAATTTCGTACTTTGATTGATCGTGTGAATTCCAATACTCCCGGGAACCCAGCTGGGAGTGATGCGTGTCAGCGGCGTCTCCCAGTAATCCGTCTCCGAGAGAACATTCACCTTATTTAGTTGAATCGCGTATCCGTACGTCCTCGAACAATCCTGCCCGGGACGTATCAGTGCTCCATCCTTGAAGTAAAGACGGCCGGCGGGGCGGGCGCAACGAGGGTCTGAAACAATCGGGTTCTTTGGATGCGCCGTCCACGGACCTAGCGGTGAATCGGCGAAGTACAGAAACAACGCAACGTCAGGTGAGACTTGATCCTGCATGCCTGCGCTGAACAGCCACCATTTGCCTTGATATTCCAAAAGCGTGGAGTCAACCGCTGCAACGTCCTTAATCAGAATTGCTTCGCGAGACCATGAATATGGGAAGTCAACGGCTTTGTACATCTCAATCGTCCGGTTCTGTCGCGTCTCAGGAATCATGTGGATTTCGCCTTGCCACTCAAACAGGAACGGGTACGAAAGATGGTATTCGCATTCCAGCGCCACCCTTGGCTCGCCGAGATTGCCTGCGTCGTCCACTTCGCAACAGGAAATCACGCCTTTCCTGGTCGCAAACGGGTAATCCTCGAAAAACAGATAGGTGCGCCCGTTCTTCTCGATCAGAAACGGATCCGCATAGAAACGATCTCTGGGCGGCTGAATACCCCCGGAACCTCCCGCGCTTGCAACCCTCCTCGGCACTGAACCCGCTTGCAGGACAATTCTCCACTGCTCCCGATACAGACGCTTTCGAAGCTCATGCCGGAAGGTTCGCATCGCCAGCCGCATCAGGAATCCAGCCATGCGCGCGTTCCCCAACATACGCTCGCGTTCGACGGTACTCATGGCAGGAACAGAGGTTACCTCCAACTCTCCCGTAGGCAAGCTTGGAAGATGAGAAAGTGTTCCGACAAGAAACTCTGCGAGATTCCAGCAGGACTCGTTCTGATTCCGTGCGAGCGACAACAAATTAGTAATTCCGCGGAAAGGGTAGAGAATTCGAGTGTGCTTCCCGCTCCGCTCAATCACTCGCGGTCCATGGGTAACAACTGGGTTGCCATCGTAAATATCCCAAAATTGTTCTGGAACAACGCTGGCTTCTTTTCCGCCTCTCTTCCTCAGCGACCAGGCCCCCAATCGTGCGCACTCCATCGCTTCGGGAGGCAGTTCGCCGTGGCCCAGATGCAGAAGCAGATCAGGCTTGGCTTCTTTGATCGATGCCAGATCGTCACTCGTCAGCCTGTTGGCCAAGTTGAGCCGGAGCACGGCTGGGGTCCAGTGGCCACTGCTCAACAGCGGGCTGCAGTCCTGAATTCGCAGGGCATCGTTTGCAGGCGGGTGAATCCATCGATCGATCGCCGTCCAGAGCCTGAACAAAACAGGCGCACGATTCGCTCGCGCGGCCAGCTCCGAATCCTGATCCAACACCACAAGGCAAAGGTCGATCGCTTCGGAGCTATACAACTTCCGGAGGAGGTAGCAGATCCATTCAGGCGCCTGGCAGGAGTTCAGTACTACTCCCAGCCGCAGGAGCCCCCGAGGCGGTAAACTTTCGCGAGTTGAAACATCAGTTTCCACCGGTGGGTTATTCAGCTTGGCCGCTCTCAAGAGACTGCTCATTCTTCCCCACAACATGCAGGGCGATGATTGGCAACGCCCAGACAAACCAGAATGCCTTGCGCCAAAGAATGTCGAGAGATAAACCCGCCACCAGCATGGCCCAGCACGCCGCCTCCAATGCGATGATTCGAGTAGGAGCCAGTAAGCTGCGTGCGGGACGGGAAAACTCCTTCAAATGCGAACCCACGGCGGCAAACAAGGCCAGGATTCCCAAAAGGCCAAGCTCAACCGAAGTTGCAAGATAGATGTTGTGGGCAACGCGTTTTTCTCCCGAGAAGAAACGCGCCGTTCCAGCAAACTTCTGATACGCGCTGGGGAAGTTGTCCAGTCCCGCGCCGAACGCCCAATACTTTGTCAGGGAATGCAGCCCTGCTTCCCATATATCCAGACGTCCCGAAACTCTGTCGTGCGATACATCGTGTACGCGCTCATAAAACATCGATGGCATCGACCACAGCGCGACACCGAGAATGGCTATCGGCAGCAGCAATCGCCAGTTCAGGCGCAGACGAACCACAAACACCAGCACGATTACTGCCGCGGCGGCCAGCATGCCACGCGACATCGAAAGAAAGATGGCAGCAGCCATTGCGCCGATGCTGGCAAGGTTAAACGCCCGGCGCCACCAACTGCGATTTGCAAAGACCTCGCCGAGGGCCAGCGATAACGGCAGCAGCAACGTGGCGGCAAAAAAGTTCGGATCTGCCTGCGCTGAACCATCCGCCAGCGAGGCGCGCCCAATCGCACTCCCCGATGCGTGAAAAAGATAGATCGCAAACATTGCGGCGCTACATCCGCCGAGGATGGTCAGCAATGTGACTCGCGAAAGCTCCTTGTCTGTGATCCGCACCGAAACCACGGCCAAGTAGAGCAGCCAGAGTCCGATTGCCGTTGGAAGCCGGCCAAACGCGGCCTCCTGATCCAGTGCCCAAAGCGTAGACGCCGCACCCCAGAGCATGAACAAACTCCAGAACAAGGCTGTTCGCGGAGGCTTCACCATGCGGCCACGCAACCATCCCACACTCGGAAGCAGGATCAGTGTCGCAATACCTACATACCTCAGCAGAGTAGCGCTCGGACCGGAGCCGCTTCCTGTCCCCGTCATTGGCTCAAAGGGAATCAGAAACGCAAACAGTCCCAATGTTACTTCGATAGGCCACACAAGCAGCATTAAGAAGGCCAGCGCAGCCGCCACAATCAGCCATTGCTCCAATGCAATCGTCAGTCCCAGGGCACATGCGGCGATCACCAAGGCAACCGGCAGAAACACGGCGCGCCAGTTGTCCGCCGCAAAAAACGATTGCGATTCCTGAACAGAAGAAAACGTGTTGAGGGATTGCGCCATTACTTACACCATTCGTTCGCGGGACAATTCTTAGATCGCAGCTCTAAGGCAGATGGATCGATACACCTGAAGCACAGATTCTGCATTCTTCTCAGCTGAATGCTTTTGGAGGATTTCCCGTCGAGCAGCTTGCGCTAGACTCTCCCGCAGCTCTGGCTTCTCGAAAAGCTCCATGCAAGCTCCACCAAGCGCCTCGGGAGTCCCTGAAGGAACCAGAATTCCAGTTCTTCCATGCTCCATCACTTCGGGAATACCGCCCACATTTCGCGAAACCACCGCGACCCCCAGGGCCATCGCTTCCAGTATCACCATGGGCACGCCCTCGTGGTCGGAACACATAAGCAATACGTCCATCGCGCGCAAAACGTCGTAGACATCGCTGCGATCGCCCAGCAGAAGCACGCGCTCTTCGAGTCCTGCATTCGCAACCAGCTGCCGCAGCCACTTCTCCAACCGGCCTCTGCCCGCAACTACAAATTTTGCATTCGGTATTCTCTCCGCGAGATGAGCTGCGGTCGAGACGAATAAGTCAACCCGCTTGATTCGTTCCAGTCGAGCCGCCAGCCCGACTACAAAACTATCCCCTGAAATTCCAAGCCGCTGCTTCGCTTCTACCGGAGTGAGCCTGGAAGTAGTCCGCTCCAGATCAATGCCGTTGCGGAGAACCATCACTTTCTTTGGGTTCGCGTGCTTGCTCCAATATTCACCCAGATCGGAACTTACGCCGATAATTTGGTCCGGCGTATACCTCGCTGCCATCCGATCTACGGCCAGCACGCACCAATGCTTCAAGTTGCGAATAACCGAATAGGGCTCCGGAATTCCATGCTCAGTTCGTACCAAGTAAGGAACCTTACATAGATACGACACGGCCAGAGCGATGATGTTCTCCTTGTAACAATGCGAGTGCAGGATCTGAACCTTCCGGCTCCTTACAAACTGCGAGCATTCGGAAATGAGCTGCGGAAAACTCTTATTCTGCTCACTTGCAACGTACACATCTGCCCCGGCGCTGCGCAGCTCTCGCGCCAGTCGATTGTCGTAGAGTACGATTGCGTGGAGATCAACCTCCGGATTCTTTGCCAGCCATCTCACCAGGGTCGCTACCTGCGCTTCCGCCCCAGCCCAATCACTCCCCGCAACCACATGGCAGACAGAAATGCGATCTCTCCTCCGCTGCAGTTGTAATCTGCTATCGCGCAGCTCTTCCGTTTCCGCAACGTCAATTGCGTTCTGCTTGCTCGGAAACTTGAGTGAGGTCTGCATCATCTGAACTGGCTCAGGTGCGACAACAACTAAGCGAGAAACCTGCCGACCAATGGCAGGCGAAGAATCTCCGGAAAGGTATCCCCGATCCTGAGTTGCTTCCTCACCAGCCACAACACCAGGACCGAATCGGCCAAGGTCAGGATCATGGCAACGTAGAAATTGCAGTGTGCGACAAGTTGGATGGCAGAAAGTGCAATAAAGTTCGAGCCAAGCACTAGGAAGTATGGTGCGTATCGCATCTCAAAGAAGCTAATTCCGCTGCCGCGCCGCAACCCGAGCTGCCGGAGAAGACATGACAGAATTAATCCAGCAGAGGTGCCCACAGCCGCGCCAATTGCTCCGTAATGTGGGATCAGCAACAGATTCAACAAGACACTCGCGATCGGTGAGACTATGTTCAGGATCACCATCAACCGGACTCGTCCCATGGCCTTCAGCATGACGGCGTTAGACCCGAAAATCGCATACACGAAGTTGCCGACCGAAAGAATTGCCATGATCGGAGCTGACACCGCGTAGCGCGTGCCATAAAGAAACATAGTGAACGGTTGCGCGAAGCTTGAGGTAGCGACAAAGATCGGAAATGCCAGCACGCCCATCCAGAGGGCGCTATGCCAGAAGAGATGGTTCATGCCCTTCGCATCGCCTTGCGCAAACAACCTCGATGCTGACGGCATAAACAGCGGGGTGAACGCCGCCTGAATTACCGTACTCAATACTGCCGCCGGCAGTACCACTCGAAAGTAAGCGACCGTCGACATCGAGTGGAAATATCCAAGCAGGAGCACAGGAACTGCATTTCCCAGCGAGCCCACCAGATTGGAAGCCATCAGTGGTCCGCTGAATCGAACAATTTCGCGAACCGGGAAGATGACGCTTCTCCAGGCCTGCAACAGTTTCTGCTGTCCCAACTCCCGGATCAGCAACACGCCAAACGGCAGCACCGTGACCAGTTGGCAGCACACATAGCCAAGCGCAAGAAACGGCAACCCGTAGTGCCTGACCACTACCAGGCTGATTGCAATTACCCGCAGACTTGGCGCGATGATATGCCGACCCCAGAAGATGATTCGAGCCCGCGCGAAGCACGCAAACAAGTTCATGATCAGGATCTCCAAGGTTTCCAACGGAACCAGGAAGATCAGGATCAACAGCAACCCGGCTGGCTCTCTGCCGTGCGTCAGCAGTCCAAGAATCTGCCGGGATGCCACACAGAAAACCCCGAGAAAGAGCGCGCTGATGGACAGCGTGATTGCAAACACTACAACAATACTGCCAAGTACCTTCGAGGGCTCGTGCTTGGTCTGGTAAATCGGTACAAAGCGGCTCATTGCCTCGTTGAAGCCGAGTGAGTACGTTTTACCAATGGCAACCAGCGACAATCCATAGGTCAGGTGGCCATAAGCCTCGGTGGCCAAATAGCGGGCAAGCAGAATGTGCGGCAAAAACGTGATGGCCAGCGAGATTACGTTTCCAATCAGGAGTAAACTGGAACCACGAATCTGCCTGCGCGTAACGTCCGTAGAGTTATTCTCTACTTGCTCATCGCTACCGCTTGTAACGTCTAATAACTCAGATGCCATTCTTGATTTCGGGAACAACACTCAATATCTCAAGCTGCCAGCGTAAACGACGAAGTAAGGGCAGCGGTTTGTAAGACTTTCTTAACGGCTCGCGCTGTATCCAGCATGTCTTGTTCTGAGAGCGTCGGGTGCACCAGAAACATGAGGCTTGTTTCACCCAACCTTTGCGCCACCCGCAATCTCTGGGCAGGCCGCAGGCTTTCTGGAAAAGCTTTCTCAAGATAGATTTCGCTGCAACTCCCGCTTAGACAGGGAACACCCTCCGCCACTATCGCCTGCATAACTCGGTCACGGTTCCAGTCGTCTCGCAGCAATTCCGGCCGGAGAAATACGTAGTATTTGTAATACGAGTGACCAATCTCGTCGCGCGGAATTGTGATTCGTAATGCCCGGACATTTCGAAGCTCATCCGTCAAAATGCCAGCATTTCTGCGCCGCCGTTCAACATCGCTCGAAAGCCTTGAAAGCAGAACTCGTCCAATCGCCGACTGCATTTCAGTGAGCCGCCAGTTTGTGCCGAAGGATTCATGCAGCCAACGGAAGCCTGGAGCATTCTGCTCCGCACGAACCGCGTCATAACTCTTGCCATGGTCCTTGTAACTCCATGCACGCTTCCATAACCCTTCATCGTTGGTGGTTAGCATTCCCCCTTCGCCACCGGTAGACATAATCTTGTCTTGACAGAAAGAAAATGCGGCCACGTCACCCAGGCAACCTGCTGGCCGCCCCTTGTAAGTCGCACCATGTGACTGCGCGCAATCCTCAATCACTTTGATCCCATATTCACGGGCAACCGCCATGATTGGATCCATGTCGCAGGGCCAGCCCGCCAGGTGAACTGCAATGATTGCCTTGGTCCGAGGTGAGATATTTTGCTTGATCGATTCCGGCGTTATCGTTTGACTGACCGGGTCAACGTCGGCGAAAACAGGAGTGGCTCCTCGCAGCACCGCACAACTCGCAGACGCAATGAAGGAGCGGCTTGGAACGATCACCTCATCGCCACTTCCAATCCCCATCGCGTAGAGTGCCAACTCCAGAGCCACGCTGCCATTTGCCAAGGCAATTGCGTGCTTGCACCCGATGAAAGCCGCAAACTCTGCTTCGAATTTTCGGCCTTCATCGCCAGTCCAATAGTTGAGCTTTCCTGATCGCAGGACGGCGGCCGCCGCTTCGATTTCATCTTCTTGCGGCGACGGCCAAGGTGCGAACGAACAGTTCCGTAGAGGCTGCCCTCCAACAATCGCTAATTCATCGTAGCCCCGATCTTGCATGGCAATCACTCCAAGTCCAACATTCATGAAGCACTCAGGCGGCGATGCTCGCTGGCATCTCGTAGTCATCCGCCTCAATCTCTTTGCAAGCGTCTTCCGCAATCTGATACAGCTTTCCGCACGCCGCACACGTCGCATGCTCGGCGTTATCCGGCAGACGAACTCCGCAAGCACACATCCAGCCAATCCGCTCGGCAGGCACGCCAACCATCAGCCCATACTCCGGCACATCCTTCGTAATCACTGCGCCTGCGCCGATAAAGCAGTACCGGCCCAATTCCACACCGCACACCACCGTCGAATTTGCGCCGATCGACGCCCCTTGCCTCACCAGCGTCTTCCGGTACTCGTTCTTACGCACCACGTGACTTCGCGGATTGATCACGTTTGTGAAAACCATCGAGGGCCCGCAAAAGACGTCGTCCTCCAGCTCCACTCCCGTGTAGATGGAGACGTTATTCTGAACTTTGACATTGTTGCCCAACACCACACCCGGACTTACCACTACGTTCTGTCCCAGATTGCAGTTCGTCCCTATCTTCGAGCCCGCCATGATGTGCGAGAAGTGCCACACATGTGTACCCTCTCCAATCTCGCAGCCCTCATCCAGCACCGCCGTCGGGTGAGCGAAATACTTGGGCTTCTGGCTTTCAAGCTCAATCGGCACGCCGTTCACCTTCAGTGACTCTTCGCAACCTTCCAGCACACGCAACACCCTCAATGCGCTTTCGCCGTTCGTCCGCGGTTGCTGGCGGCTTTCGATGCATTGCAGAAAGTGTTCGCATTCAATGCGCAACGGCTCGCACTTTGGCAGGGATACAACCTGCCCGTCGGCTTTCTGCGCTACTGGCACACGGTCCACCCAGTCAATCCGGTGCGAGTACAACACCAGCTTGCGTTCCGGCTCCATGTCATCGAACACAGCCATTTTCTTGCCGCCGATAATCGCAAGCTTTTGCTCTTTGAACGGATGCAGCCAGCTCACAAAGATGTGCGCCTTCACGCCGCTTGGGAACTCGCACGTCGTCAGGGTTGTGTCCGTATTGTGATTGAGGTAGCTTCCGCCATGGGCAGAGATGCGCGTGGGGCTCTCACCGAGAAGAAACAATATGGCCGAGATGTCATGTGGAGCAAAGCTCCATAGAATGTTTTCTTCCGTGCGCAGCTTGCCAATATTCAAACGCGATGAGTAGATGTACTGAATGTTCCCGAGTTCTCCTGCGTTAATCAATCGTTTCAATTCCAAAATCGCGGGATGGTATTCGAGAATGTGGCCGACCATCAAAATCCTGCGGCGTTGGTTTGCCAGCGTTACCAGTTGCTCTCCTTCGTCGGCATGTAGCGCCAGTGGCTTTTCCGCGTAAACATCCTTGCCCGCCAGCAGGCATTTTCGCGCCAGTTGGAAGTGCTGCGCCGCCGGGGCCGCGATGACCACGCCGTCAATTTCCGGATCTGCCAGCACCAGCTCCAACGTGCTGCTTGTGGCAACGTTGTACTTTTCTCTCACTTCGGAGAGTACCTGCCCGCGCGTGTCGCACACACACGCCAGCGCTCCTAGTTCGTAAAAATTGCGAACCAGATTCTTGCCCCAGTAGCCTGCGCCCACAACTGCAATTTTCGGCTTTCCTCGCATCACTCCCCCACTCCTCTTCTAATTATCAAATCACCTTCCAGCAAGTTGGTTAAGCAGTCTCGCTGGCGCCATAGTTGTAATAGCTGTAATTAACGGCGGGATACTCCGCTGCGTTGAGAACGACTTCCAGCACAGGCGCAGAGCGGACATCTCGCAATAATTCCATTGCGCGTCTCAGGTTCGCCTGCGTCGTTTTTCCAGCGCGCCCTACCATCACAATGCCATCCACCAAAGTGGAAAGCGATCTGGCGTCGGCGACCGGTAAAATTGGCGGCGAGTCAATTACTACGAATTCAAATCTCTGTTTCAATTTCCCGACCAAATCGGTCATCGCACTGGACGCGATCATGCTTCCTGGCTCCTTCGAAACTAAGCCGGGTGGCAGGAACGTTAACCCAGGCACATGCACGTTTGGCACAAGTGCCTCGTCGAGTTCCATATTCCCCGACAGCACATCCCCAAGTCCGTGCTTGGCGGTAACTCCCAACGTTGATGCCACTCCACTCTTGCGCAGGTCTGCATCCACAATGCAGGTCGACCCATGTTGTGCGAGCGCCAGCGCCAGGTTCACCGAAAGCATTGTTTTGCCCTCGCCCGGAAGCGGAGAAACGACAAGTAAAACTCGCGCCGAGCTGTGGTTTCGCCAAGACAGCCGGACCGATGTATAGATTCCGCGCATCGCCTCCGACTCCGGAGAGTTCGGCCGGTCCAGCAGAAATGGCCGCGCGGGTTCCTGCGCTTTCTGCGCAAGCAATTCCTTACCTGGATGTGCCAGTGCATAGCGTTCGCTTTTGCCAATCACCGGCATCACCGAAACCGATTCCGCTCCCAGGCATTGCTTGATGTCTTCGGTTGTGCGGATTCGAGTGTCCAGGGCTTCGAGCAGGAAGGCCAGAATCAATCCGCCCAGCAGCCCCGCAAGCAGTCCGAAGGCAATGTTCTGCGCGCGGTGCGGCCGGCTAGGACGGCTCAGTACTCGCGCGAAATCCACGACTCTTACGTTGCTGGACTTGGTTTCGGCTGTAATCGCAGCTTCTTTGATCTTCTGATACAGCACCGCATACAGCTGAGTATTCGCGTCGGCTTCTTTCTTCAGGGCGTTGTATTGCGCCAGCACGCTCATCTGCTTGTTGGCGCCATCCATCTGCGACCGCATCAACTGCTCGCGCGCCTGAGCCGCCGTATACGTTGTCTTCAGGTCATTCAGAATCGCCGAGCGCTGCGAATTTAGCTGCGTCTGAAGCTCGTTTACCTCATTCTGCAGCTTCTGCGTATTGGGATGCTTCGCTCCATACACCGCCTGCGTCTGTGCCAGATCTGCCTTGGCCTCCGCCAGCTTCGTCGTCAACTGTTGCACCACGAGGTTACTGCTGATCTGCGGCAGTGAGCTGCTTTGGGTGGTGTTCAGCTTGTCGAGATACGCCTGCAACTGAATGCGGTCGGCCTGCGCCTGCATCAACTGCCGCTGCAACTCAATCATCCGTTCGGAGAACGAATTCTGGTTGTCTCCAATCGCTCCAATCCCACTCGTATTCTGGAGGTTGGCCAGTGCGCGGTTGGAGTCGTCCATGCGCTGCCGGATATCCTCCAGTTGCTTTTTCAGCCACTGCGTAGACTGCGCGATGGCGTCGTTGCGCATCTTGAAATCGCGTTCAATAAAAAGGCTCGCAAGAGAGTTCGTAGCTGACGCCGCAACCGTCGGATCATGCGCTGCGACACTGACCGTGATCAGGCGGCTGGCGGAATCACGAGTGACCTTTCTGGCCTCCTTAAACGCGATCAACGCCTGATTCTCCGCTGGCGTCAGTTGCATCGCCATTCCGTCGGATGCCGCAGGCAGCGCACCGGCGCCCGCTGCTTTGCTCACAAAATCCGGATTTCTGTCGAGGTGTAAGCTACGGATCACCTCCAGAGCTAGTCCGTCACTCTGCAGATTCTGTGCCTGGGTCTCCACATAATCGGCGGACGCGCCACCGCTGTCATGCTCTTGTAACGAAAATATTTCGGCTCCCGGCGGATCGACTTCCAATCGTGCCTCGGGCTCGTACACCGGCTTCATAATCAGCGTGACCGCCGTCGCGGTCGCCACTACGAGAAGGGCGAACAATACCGACGAGCGCCAGCGCTTCCGGATAATATCCACGGCGCGCAACCACTCCGAGCTCTTCATTTCAAACTCGGCGTGTCGACTCTGCTTGGGCCGTTCGTTCCGGCTCGCGTCGGAAGGGATAACAATGGTCGGCAAAGGCTCTGAAGATTGCTGGGTCCAGAGTTCAAAATTCCTGCTCATAGCTTCTCCGTCTCGTCGTGCTCGTCCTCTCGCAGTGCGACAGGCGCTTGAGGGTGGCTGTTATTGTGATAATTCCGCTCCGGCAACATTGCGAGGCCAACGTATCCGCCGAGCGTGATCAAGCGGCGGCATCGGACAATAGATCGACTGCATGGCGATACTTGATGGTGAGATCGTGTTTATCCACTTCGCACAAGGCGAGTATTTCTTCGCTCGGGGTGTAGCCCGGCACAAGTTCGCGAAATTTCTTCACCAGGGCATAAACGTTTTTCGTCTCTACAATTCGCGCCAGATCGTCCAGTGACTTCTTGAGCTTGATGAAGTCGACAAAGCCGCCCCTCAGGACACAAACCTGCTCATGGTAGGTTGATGCGATGCCTTCCTGCTCAAGCAGTAACTCCTCAACCAGCTTTTCTCCCGGCCGCAGTCCTGTGAACACAACCTTGATCTCTTTTCCCGGTTCGTGGCCGGTAAGGCGAATCAAGTTATTCGCCAGGTCTACAATTCGGACAGGGTCGCCCATCTTGAGAATGAAAATCTCTCCGCCACGACCCATCGTGGAAGCCTGCAAAACAAGTTGCGCAGCTTCTGGAATCGTCATGAAATACCGCGTCGCATCCGGATGAGTTACAAGTACCGGTCCTCCATTCGCAATCTGCTGTTCGAAGAGCGGAACCACGCTTCCATTGCTTCCCAGCACGTTTCCAAACCGCAGCACGACGAACCGCGTCTTTTGGTCTTGCAAGCCGAGGATTACCAGCTCACTTATCCGTTTTGTTACTCCCATCACATTGCTTGGATTGACCGCTTTATCCGAAGAAATATGTACAAAGTCTTCGGCTTCAAATTGACGGGAGACCAGCGCTACGTTATATGTGCCAAAAACATTATTCGTAACCGCCTGGAAGCAGTTCATCTCCATCATCGGAACGTGCTTATAGGCAGCGGCGTGGAATACAGAGTTGGGCCGGTGCATTGCAAACGTCTCGCGCAGTGCATTTACGTCCAGAATGTCTCCTACAACGGGAACGTAATTAAGACCGGGGAACGTTGCTGAAAGCTCCGTACAAATCTTGAACAGGTCGTTCTCGGATCGTTCGAAGAGCACCAGTTTCTTGGGATCAAACTTCGCGACCTGCCGGCACAATTCGGAACCGATTGAGCCCCCGGCTCCGGTAACCAGCAGCACTTTCCCTCGCAACTTGCGGCTGATCTTATCGACCTCCAACCGCGCCGGCTTTCTTCCCAGCAAATCTTCCAGCCGAAGATTGCTTACCCTTGCAGGGGCCGGATGATGACCATTGAGTCGCGATCCCAGCGCCTGCAAAATCTTGAACTCAACCTTGGCTTCGCGGCACTTGCCCACGATCTGTTCAATGGTTCGCCCGGTCGCTGACGGAATCGCAATCAGAACGGATTGAATCTTGTATTTGTTAATGAGGGCGGACATGTTTTCGGTCGTGCCCAGCACCTTCGTCCCGTGAATCTTGATACCCAGCTTGGTAGGGTCATCATCGACAAACCCAACTACGCGATAGTCAAGCTCCGGATTCTGTTTCAACTGCCTTACAAGCTCAGACCCCGCTTGTCCCGCGCCTGCAATCAGTGTGCTCTTCTGCTCCGTTCCCTTCTTCACGTTTTCCGTGTAACTACGGACTAATATCCGCGCGCCCGCAATCACCATAATGGTCAGCATAAGGTCGATTACGTACACTGATTTCGGATAAGTCTGCGGACGGATTCCGAACGTCACCAGCAAGTAAATCGCGATTGAGCTTGTCACGCTTGCTTTCGCGATATCGCGGAGGTCGCTCATACCCACGTAGCGCCACCAGCCACTGTCGAGACCGAAATAAAAGATGGCGATCAGCTTCACGCCAACCACCACGCCAAGCGTCTCCCAAAATACCTGTCGCATAGCTGGCGCCAAACTGAAATCGAGCCGCAACAGAAAGCTGCAATAGTAAGTGCAAACAACCAGTACACCCTGAATCAACAGGATGATCAGTTTTCTATACGTAAGCATTGGGTCCTGACCTGCTAGTCTTGCAAGGGTTAGTGACGCGGAAGAGCCAAACATCAATCTTGCGTGTTTCGGTCTGCGAGGATTCAGTAGATGACAGTGTCCAAATTGCAGCGTCCGCTAACGGTTCGCGAATCGGTCACGCGGTGGAGAGCCTAGTCGCGATCCTGGCCTAAGCGAAAAGTCACAATAATCTTTTCTTCTGCTTCGATCGGAGTCCCATGTAGTAACGCGGGACGATAGCGCCACTGCCGGACTGCATCCTTGGCGGCTTGCGCCAGAAGCGGATTCCCGCTCAGTACATTTACACCGGCGACATTTCCATCGGTGGCAATATTCACCTCCAATGAAACGTCGCCTTCAAAACGATTTTCCTTTGCTGTCGGCGGATATACAGGCCGGACATACTTTGCCAATACCGCCTCTGCTGATTGCCCCAGGCTGCTTGGGCTGTGATCTTGGCTGCGATCCAAGCTACGATCTAAGCCGCGATCCACGCCGGGACGCGCTGCAGGCACTCCCGCCGGCACATTCGTCGCATCAGGCTGTTCGGGCTTCGACCCTTCCGGCTGGAACACCGGTGCTGGTGTTGGCTCTGCGTTCATCGCAACGCTGTGAGGTTCGCGCGATGCCGTTGCGTTCTCTTGTTCTCGAGAGGCAGCCCCATGTTCGGATACGGTTCCGGGCCCCGCTGGCTGCGACGCTGCCGCTGGAGCTGTTGCATTCAGCGGAGACTGTGCCAACTGCCGCGCCCGAATCATTCGCACCGGAACTTCTTGCTCTGCGCGCGCCGAAGTTTTGCGCAGTGCACTCACATTCGACGCAGAGTTCCTCGGCGTCACCTCTGGTTCTTCGACCCGCGGGGTGTCGTTTGCCGGCACCGCAACCGAGGCCGTCTCCTGCGGCTGCGTCTCCGCCGAGACGACTTGCGCTGGCTCGGACGGGTTGCTCGCATCGACGGCTTGCGGCTGACGTACCGATCCTGTAAACACGAATAGCATTAATGCGGCCGCGAGCGCACCTGCTAGTGGAGCTATTCTCGCTCCGCCTGTACCCTTGCGCTGCTCTCGCTTGCGCACTTCCAAAATGCGCGGTTCGGCAATTTTCGGAGGTGCTACCGGCGCGGGCGACGCAACTGGCGCTTGTGGCGCCACTGGTTGCGGCGCAACCGACTCAGGTGGCGCAACTAACACTCGCGGTGTAACCGGTGCTACAGGCGCAACCAGTGCTGGCGACGCCGGGAATGCAATCGGTGCTGGTGGTGCAGGACGAACCGAGCTCGGGGCAGCCAAAGGCTTCTTGTCGCGATCAGCGGCAGGCTTCGCCTCAGCCGGTTCGGCTTCCAGCACATCGAACACTGCCAAAGGTTTCGTCCGCGGCTCGCCGCTCAGGTTCAAGTCAGCGAGGACTTCCTCAATGACCTCGACGCTAATGGCTCTCTGGCGGTAAGCAAATCCCAACTGTAAGGCGTTGATGCAAATGCGATTGATTTCGCGCGGTACGCCTCTACTCGCCTCGCAGATCAGCACCTTTGCCGCCTTGGAAAAGAGAGGAGCAGCACTGGAGTAGCCGGCAACATTTAAGCGATACGCAATGCACTCTTCGATCTGTGCCGGCGAGAACCGCTGCAATCTGCTGATCGTCGTGATCCGCTGCAGCAGCTGTTCCAGGCTGGGACTCCGCAGTTTTTCTCCCAGTTGCGGCTGCCCTGCCAAAATGATGTGCAGCAGTTTGTGGTCGGCTGCCTCAAAATTCGACAACAGGCGAAGGGTCTCCAGTGCGGAGTTCTCCAGGTTCTGCGCCTCGTCGATAATAATCAGCACCGGCTTGGTCTGCCGCCGGTCGGCCACATACGCTGTGAACAGCTGATACAGCCGGACCGAATCGTGCTCCGGCTCCGCGCCTCGAATCTGCAGTTCCAGAACGATGTGGCGCAACATTTCCTGGGCGCTGCACAGCGTGTTGAATACGAAAGCGGTGCTTGCCCGGTCGCGATACCGGAGAAGCAGTTCGAACAAGAGCGTTGTCTTCCCTGCGCCAGGCTCCGCAATCAGTGCCGCGAACCCAACCTGATTCTCGACTCCAAAGATCAGCGATGCCAATGCTTCGCGATGTTGCACGCTGGGGTAAAGAAAACGCGGGTTAGGAGACACCCCAAAGGGATGCTCCCGCAAGCCGTAAAATTCCAACATTTGAGACACAGCAGAGACCACCAGGTGTGAAATCTTGTTACGCCGCCTCGCCCGCCAGCGCAGGCTGAACTTCCAGGTCACTCGCTTCCAACTCAACCGCAAATGACTGCATGATGCACTGAATCGATACGACCATCCTCAGCCGACGCGTTTGCCGCACGATGACCCCTTCCAGGCCGCGCATCGGACCGACCTTGATGCGAACCGTCCTGCCCGTGGAAAGGAAAGGATGCGGCTCTGAGTGTCGTGTCTCCAGGGCAGCACGTAGCGCCTCAACCTCGCCGTCCGGCAACGGCACCAGCTTTCCATGGGAACTTACAATGTTTAACACGCCAGGTGCCTCAAGCACTCTCATGCGCTCTTCAGGCAACATGCGAACGAACAGGTACCCAGGGAAAAGAGGCATCTGCACCATGGCGCGTCGGCCATTCCACAGGCGCGCACTTGAGTAAAGCGGAAGAAAACTCTCGACGCTTCTGCTTCTCAGATGCCGCAGAACACTTTTCTCGTGGCGGGGCGCCGTGTACACCGCGTACCAGCTAGGCGTCGTCGACATCGTAATCTGGGACTGCGGGGTATCCATCTTCGACCTTCGCTGGACGCAGCTCCGCCCTCTCAACAGCACTGGAAAACCGCTAAAACATTGATATAACACGCTTTGCAGGACTACTCACTTGAGTCTTACTTGTTTCGTAAATCCGTCTAATTTCGTCGAATCTGAATGACCGTGCTCATTCGTGCTTGCTTGCGATGAGATGCGTGCTGGCCATCCAGAGTTGACTCTCTAAGGCCCGAACTCACAATTCAGCTCTCGAATCATGGCGCAGTGTCTCTCGCATCATTCAACTTTCCAAGTTCAGTTTCGATGCAGACTCGCACGTTCGGAGATGACCTGCGTTCGATGGAATAAGTACACTGACCGTCAAGTCATTAGAGTTCATATTTGCCACGTTTCATCTGTGCTGGACCAACAAGTTATCTTGATTCTGGTGAAGCTCCCTCCACCCGCCGACCGGCATGCGCCAAGCGATCCGGACGAGTACATGGCTTCTTACGATGCAGGCATGCTGCCTAGAGTTGACACATTCAGCTCTGATCTCGTTGAAACGGCGAGAAATGCCGCCTTATACGTGACCCTGTTTCTTGAGCAGTTTCCTGAGTTGCGCGAAGTTCGAGTGCTTCCGATGGGCCCTAGTGCCGTTATCGGTGCGGATTTGCAACGTCGAAAGCTAGTTACGGGGCCCTAACCCGCGCTCGTCTTCTTCGAGTCTAAGTACCCTTCCCCGGTTCAAAACTCAGCAAAGCAGCTTACAACAACTCAGTAGTTTGTCTCAGCCAACGTGCTTAGGAGTTCCCCAACTGGGGATGCTTTCCGCTGTTCTCTTAGAGCTTCCCTGTATGGTTCCTCCGCCCTCCCGACGCTACCTTGATCACGTTGACCAACACATCCGCGAATTATGTCAGCCGTCAAGGAGCACACATGCAGCAATTCACCCGTACGTTAAGGGTCTTCATGCTTTTGTCCGCCGCTATTCTCTGCGCATCCAGCGCATTTGCTAGCGTAACAATATCTTCTCCGACTGTTCTTCCCGCAGGCACTGTGGGTGTTCCCTATAGCGTGACGTTTACCGCTACCGGCGGAACCGCTCCCTATTCGTGGTCCGTTCCCTCTTGCTCGGGCTCCTGCAATACAGGGATTGCCCGCCCTAACTTCGCTACTACCGGAGTCTTCTCCGGCACCCCTGTCGGCACAGGAACCAGCACATTCGGTTTTAAAGTGACCGATGCTACCGGCAAAACAGCCACCGAGTCCTTATCCATCACAATTGTTAAGTCGTCCGGCACCACTACCACCAGTCCTCTAAGCATAACGACAGCTTCCCTCCCCGCCGGGTCAACCTCAGCGGCATACAGTGCTACGCTCGCCGCAACCGGCGGCAAGGCCCCCTACACCTGGTCCGTCGCATCTTGTTCTGGCTCCTGCAATAGCGGCTTGGCTTTTACCACTTCCGGCGTTCTCTCCGGCACACCCGCCGCGGCAGGCACCAGCACGTTTGGATTTAAAGTCACGGATTCGGCAAGCAATACGGCCACCACGTCTCTGGCCCTGACGATCACTGCCCCTGCCACCCCGGTTGCAGTCAGCGTCACGCCTACCTCCGCCAGCGTAACCGCTGGTAAGACGCAGCAGTTCAGCGCTATCGTCAGCGGCACCAGCACGGCGGCTACTTGGGAAGTGAACGGCGTCGCCGGCGGTAACTCCACGGTGGGCACCATCACCAGCAGCGGTCTGTACACGGCTCCATCAAGCGTGCCTTCGGGCGGCTCAGTTACGGTGAGCGCGGTGGATTCCAGCGTAACTTCTTCGGCGACCGTGACCGTCACCGCTTCGAGCTCAGGCTCTGGTTCCGGATCAGGTTCGAGCACGACTGGAAGCTATTGGAGCTTCACTCCCACGCGGTATGCCTCGCCCTCCGGCAGCGGCTCAACCTGCTCGTCCTCTGAACCCTGCAGCATCGCCTACGCTTTCGCCAATGCCGAGCCTGGAGACGTGTGGCAGGTCGCGCCGGGAACCGATAACCTCGGCTCCAACTACCTCACGATCTCGGTCAGCGGCACCTCCAGTGCGCCAATCGTTTTCACTTGCGCCAACCCGGCATCGTGGGCATGGGAGAATGGCAGCACCAACACCTGCAACATCACCAGCACCAAAACGGGCAATAGCGACGTGGTGGGGTGGAATGGCAGCTATGTCGTGCTCGACGGCTTCAACATCACAGACGGCAGCGTCAGTAACGGCGTGAATCAGCTCATCTACATCACGGGCTCGCATAATACCCTCAGCCGCAGTGTGCTACATGGCTTGAGCCCTGACTGCACTAGCAACGGCGGCGGCGGGGTACAGGTGGCGGAAGGCTCGGACGGATACAACACCTACGATGCCAACGTGGTGTATGGCTTCAGTTGCAGTTCCGGCACTTCCAACATGATCCAGTACGACGCCTTCTTGAACGAGACTGACAACACTTCTGCCGGAAATGCGACTGTCACCAACAACATCATCTTCAACTGGCCTGTGACCGGCATCGGCATGGGCAACGCGGGTGGCGTGGGGAATGCAGTTGCGGCCAACAACTTGCTGATCGGTGTGGCCAACGCCGGAATCATCTACGGCGATGGAACGGCGGGTGTGTTCCCTAACAACATTATCCTCAACACCACCGCAGGAGCTTCCGCGGGCGGCGCAGCTTACTATGGGTGCTGCAGCGGAAGCGTGGGAGGCCCAGTCACCAACAACGAAATTTACGGTAACGCCGCTGGAAATTCGGCCTACGACGGCGGCGGCACCTTCACCTTCAGTGGGACTCTTACGGCCAATCCCGCTTCGGGGATGTTCGTCAACTACCAGACCAACGGCTCGGGTAACTACCACTCGGCTTCGGGCTCGCCGCTGGTCGGCGCAGGCACTTGCACCAACGCGCCCAATCACGACTTCGACGGCAACCCGCGCTCGGGAAGCTGTGACATCGGCCCCTACCAGCACACCAACTAAGAAACGCCTGCAAGTCGTTAACGATCGACCAAACTACGACCCCATCCGGCGCGAAGAGTCATCCTCGCCGGATGGGGTTTCTCTTTGCCTCGCCTTAGATCGGTCTTCCGCAAGCAACCAAGCTGGATCAAACCAGAATCGTACAAACGTGCCCACGAGTGTTTCGATGAGCCAGGTTCACCAAAGTCCGCAATGCGGATGGCGCGGTTTTGTGAAGCGCGCGATAGACGCCCTGTGTGCCGCGGCGGGACTGGCCGTCTTGTGGCCGATACTAGCCGCAGTGGCTTTATCCATCCGCATAACCATGCGTGGCCCGGTGCTCTTTCGCCAGATTCGTCCCGGCAAGTACGCTCAACCCTTCACCCTGCTCAAGTTCCGCACCATGACCGTCGCTCGCGACATCCACGGTCAACTACTGCCGGATGGCGAGCGCATTACAAGGCTGGGCCGCTTCCTGCGCGCTTGCAGCCTCGACGAGTTGCCGCAATTATGGAATGTCTTGCGCGGAGACATGAGCCTGGTCGGTCCGCGTCCGCTGCTTATGCAATATTTGGCGCGCTACACTCCCGAACAGCTTCGGCGTCACCAAGTCTCGCCCGGAATCACCGGCTGGGCTCAGGTCAACGGACGCAACGCACTGAGTTGGGATGAGAAGTTTGCCATGGATACTTGGTATGTCGATCACTGGAACCTTCTGTTGGATGCCCGCATCCTCGCTATTACCCTTCGCAAGGTCCTGACTCGTCAGGGAATCTCCAATCAGAACCACGCCACCATGCCGGAATTCATGGGCCGCGAAACCCAACGGCCCGCCGCCTGAGAAATATATGCCTGAGAAGCTTATGCCCGAGAAATCTGCAAATAACGCCGCACGGCAGTTGACCGTCCTCATCTCTTCCGTCGGGCGACGCTCCCAGCTCATCGAGTGCTTTCGCCGAACCTTCTCATCCTTAGGCCTGCAGGGCCGCATCCTCGGCATTGATACCGCCCCATCTCTGTCACCCGCCGCCCACTTGGTCGATGCCTGCTTTCCCATACCTCGCTGCACCGCTCCTGAGTTCATCGGCGAAGTGCTCGCCCTCTGCGCCCGGGAACAGGTGGATCTGATCATTCCCACCATCGACACCGAACTGCCGGCCTACGCCGCCGCCCGCTCCGCTCTGGCAAACCAGGGCGTCGATATTGCACTATCCAGCCTCGACGCCGTCGAAATCGCATGTGACAAAGTTCGCACCCACGCTTTTCTTGTCGATCACGGCATTGCCACCGTGCGCCAGTGGGAGGGAAATGCAGTGCTTTCCCAGCCGGAACCATTGCCCTTCCCGCTCATCGTCAAGCCGCGCCGTGGCAGCGCCTCCCATGGAGTCCTCAAGGTTCATTCCGAAGCCATGCTGCGTGCCGTCCTCAGCAGCAGTTCGGATTTGATCGTGCAGGAGTGTGCGCACGGCTTCGAGTGTACCGTCAACATCTTTGTGAACGCGGCCGGTAAGTGCATCTGCGCCGTGCCGCACCGCCGCATCGAGGTCCGTGGTGGCGAGGTCAGCAAGGCCGTCACTCTGCGCAACCCGCATGTCATCTCGGTTGCGCGCACCGTAGCCGAAGCTCTCCCCGGTGCCTACGGGCCGCTCAACATGCAGTGTTTTGTCAACGGAGACGCCGTAACCGTCATCGAAATCAATGCCCGCTTTGGCGGAGGCTATCCCCTCGCCTTTGAAGCCGGAGCCAACTTCCCCCTCTGGCTTCTGCAGTCACGGTTGCATCAGGACATTCCGCCCTGCTTCGATGGTTGGAAAGACAATCTGACCATGCTTCGTTATGATGCCGCGGTCTTTTCCGAGGCCGCGGCATGACGTCGCTGGAAGCCATCGTCTTCGACCTCGATGACACCCTCTACAGTGAGCGCGACTTCGTCGCCAGCGGATTCGCTGCCGTGGACAATTACTGCCGCACCGAACTCGGACTCTCCAATTTCGCGCATCGCGCATCCGAGAGTTTCTCATCAGGCCTGCGCGGTACTATCTTCAACACTGTCCTCGCCAGTTTCGGAATCACTCCTGACCCGTCCACCGTCGCGAAGCTTGTTGCCGTCTATCGCGACCACGTTCCGTGCATCCGCCTGCTCAACGATGCGCAGGAATGTCTGCACAAACTCCACGGCAAACTTCCCCTAGCTCTTATCACCGATGGCCCCAGCCTCACTCAGTGGAATAAAATCCGCGCCCTTGGCATCGAGTCGATGTTCAATGCCATCGTCGTCACCGGCGATCTCGGCCCCGAGTACGCCAAGCCTCACCCCTTGGCCTTTCAGCTCATCGAAGCGCAACTGCGCACCCATGGCACACACCTTGTCTATGTTGCTGATAATCCTTCTAAGGACTTCCAGGCCCCGCGCCAGTTGGGATGGCAGACCGTCCGCGTCAAACGCGCTGAAGGGATTTACTCCGATCGCCCCACCCGCGAAACAGCGGAGCACGAAGTCCCGGATCTACTGGAGTTTCTCTACAGTCTTCCGGAGCCGAAGCCTACCGCAGGGCTCCCTGCCCTGAGGTGATAGTCCCCCGAACCGTCCGCCTTCCAGTCCACAAATATCGTGCCGGGGTCAACCGATAGATCGTCCGCGTGCACACCCTGATCGCTCGTGCTCCACTCCACGCAGTAATTGCCTCCGCCGTTGTTCCACATGTAGTTGTGTCCAACCGCGCCCCGAAGTCCTCTCGGCATGTTGATCCCGCACTTCGGGTTCACCAGCCCGTTGTTCACCACAATGTTATTGGTGATCACCGGGGGCACCGTGCCTCCAACCAGCGTGATGCCCCCATTCCCATTGCTGAAGACCGTGTTGTTCTTCACCACCATCGGAGCCGCGTCGCCACTGCCGTTACTCATCGTGATGCCCCATCCGCCCGCCACATGGTAGACAACATTGTTCGTTATCACGATCCCGCCGCCCACGGTCTCTGCAAGGATCCCATCGGTCTGCACTGACTTTGATCCCTGGCAGCTGCTCCAGCTTATGTCGTAAATCAAATTAGAGTCGATCAGCATGTCGCTGCCGGTTCCCTTGATCAGTCCGCCACCAGCGATCTGAATGCCGCCACCACCATTCGCGCCACAATCGGTTTCAATGTGATGGATCGTGTTCCGGGTGATCTTCACCGCTCGCTCGCTGGTTACGTAGATACCCAGGTTGTTGCCGCTGCCACTGTTTGTCACCTCGAAACCGTCAAACGCAATGTAGCTGCCCTCCAGATACACCACCGTATGATTCCCTGTCACCGAGTTCGTAACTTTGCAGGCTCCAGGCACGGCGCAGGTCAGCGTCTTGTACAACTCCGGTACGCCTGAAGTTTTCAGCCTCAGCGCGCCGTTGCCATAGCCGTACGTTCCAGCGGCAACCTCTACCGCCTGGCCTGGAGTCGCCTTATGGTCAAATGCATATTCCGGAGTCTTGCAGGGACGCACCTGCGTACAGGGATTGGAATCTTTGCCATTCGGCGACACATACCAATCGGCACGCCTGCCTATGTTGCCCGTTACGGCCGCCGGAGTGGTCGTCTCCTTCGCGACTGGCGAGCGATCTGCCGCCCTGGTTGGTGAGCAGGCCGTCGCAGCAATCAGAATCCCCGCCCAGAGCGCGCCTCTGGCGGAATGCATCGTTCGAGCACCCGCTGAGCGTCGTGCCGGATCTTCAGATTTTGCATCCATCATTGATGTCGCTAGCAGGCAATCTTCGCCCGCTCTGTTGCCGCGCGAACCACCGCTACCACCCGTTGCTGGTCCTTTTCACTCAGGTAGGGATGCATCGGCAAACTCACCACATGCGCCGCCGCCGCCTCCGCCTGCGGAAAGCTACCCGCTCCGCATTCCGCCCTGGCAAACGCTGGCTGCAGATGCAGCGGAATCGGATAGTGAACCGCCGTGGGAACCTTCTCCGTCTGTAACCGCTCCAGGAATGCCTTCCGGTCTTCCACCTGGATCGTGTACTGCGCGAAGACCGATGTATTATGCGGTTCGATATGCGGCGTCGTCACCACATCCTGCAACTGTTCGCTATAGGCTGCGCCAACCTCTGCCCGCAGCTCTACCTCGTGATCGAATACCTCGAGCTTCCCCAGCAAAACCGCAGCCTGGAGCGTATCCAATCGCCCGTTGATCCCCACCAGCGGATGATGGTAGCGTCTGTCCTGCCCATGCACGCGAATCTGTTTCATGCGCGTTGCCAGAGCTTCATCGTTGCTGAAGCACGCTCCACCATCGCCGTAGCACCCTAATGGTTTCGATGGGAAAAAGCTGGTGCAGCCAATCGTCGAAAGATTGCCGGATTGCCGCCCCTTGTAGGTCGCTCCAAAACTCTGCGCAGCATCCTCAATCACCGCAACGCCATGCGCCTCGGCAACTGCGTTGATCGCGTCCATGTCTGCGCACTGCCCATAGAGCGACACCGCAACCACCGCCTTGGTTCGCGGAGTAATTGCCTTGCCCAGCAGCTTCGGGTCCAGGTTATAAGTCCGCGGATCGATGTCCACATACACTGGCGTAGCGCCCAGCAACGCAATCGTCTCCACCGTCGCAACAAAGGTGAACGGAGTAGTCACCACCTCATCGCCCCGTCCCACGCCCAGCGCCATCAACGCAATCAGCAGCGCGTCCGTTCCGCTGGAACACGCAATGCAATGCTTCGATCCGGTTCGTGCCGCCAGCTTCTTCTCCAGCTCTGCAACTTCCGGTCCCATGATGAATTGTCCGTGCTCAAGTACCGCGCGGATTCGTGCGTCCACACTCTCATGCACAATGGCGTATTGAGTCTTCAGATCGATGAATTCCACGTCGGCTCTCGCTTTCTTATCTGACCGGAGCGGCGTTGGCCGCCCGCCCCAGAAAACTCACGATTGGCTTCGTGACTAGGAGAGTACGATTCTCGATCAATCCAGCTAGGTTGCTTCAGAGCAGATCAATTCGCGTGGTGAGGATGGACACAGCTCCGCATCATCCTCAAACTACGTGCATTACCGCATTATGAATTTCCGTCGCCGCTGGTGTGAATTATGCCGCGCCGAGGTCCGTTAGCGTCCCGCCTTTACCGCCGCCGCCATCTCTTTCAGCAGCCCCGCCGTCTCGTCCCAGCCAATGCAGGGGTCCGTAATACTCTGCCCATAGACCAGCGCTTTGCCCTTCACCATCTTCTGCGCGCCCGCCACCAGGCTGCTTTCAATCATTACTCCCAGGATGTGCTCATCCCCATTGGCAACCTGCGCCGCCACGTCTCGGCACACTGCGGGCTGGCGCGTGTGGTCCTTCTGGCTGTTAGCGTGGCTGCAGTCGATCATCACCTGCGGCTTCTGCTTGCACTTTTCCAACTTGGCATAAACCTCCGCCACCGCCGTTGCCGTGTAATTCACCATCTTGTTGCCACCGCGCAGAATCACGTGCGTATCCGGATTCCCGCTGGTAAACAAAATCGCCGACTGCCCGTGCTTCGAGTGACCCAAAAACGTATGCGGGTGCGCCGCCGAGAGCATTGCCTCAATCGCAATCTGCACATCGCCTGAGGTCGCATTCTTAAAGCCTACCGGGCAAGAAAGTCCGCTCACCAGCTGGCGATGGATCTGGCTCTCCACCGTGCGCGCGCCAATCGCTCCCCAGCTCACCAGCGAAGCCAGATACTGCGGCGAAATCATATCCAGAAACTCAGTTCCCGCCGGCATCCCCATCTCCGCCAGGTCCAGCAGAAGCCGCCGCGCCTGCCGCAGCCCATCGTTAATCTTATTCGACTGGTCGAGGTAAGGATCGTTGATCAGCCCCTTCCAGCCGATCGTCGTGCGCGGCTTTTCAAAATACACGCGCATCACAATCACCAGCTCTTTCGCCACCTCGGCATTCACTTCCTTCAGCTTTGCCGCATATTCGCGCGCCGCCTTGGTGTCGTGAATCGAGCACGGCCCCACCACCACGATCAGCCGTTTGTCCCGCCCTGCCAGCACATCGCAGATCGCCTTCCGCGACCGGAATACCGTGGCCGCTGCCGCATCGGTCATCGGCATCTCCTCCTCCAGAAAAACCGGAGGCAGCACCACCTTGGTTCCTTTAATCCTCAAATCATCGGTTGCGTACATAAACACTCATCGCCTCGCGCATCGCGCCGCGAATCCTTCGCGCCCGCTGCGATGCACACCTTCCTCCGGCCATCCCGCCGGAAACTTCTCTTTTACGGGAAATAGATATACGAGCGTAGAACGAATTGCTCCCCGCCTGCAAGTTCTTGCAAGCTAGGCGTCCGCTTTGGGCCGACAGCCACGCACCGGGATTCCGCCTGTGCTCCTCGGAAGTCATTGTCGCCGTGCCCGTGTTTGCAGCGTATCCTTGAGCAGAAATGGTGTTTTGTCCCAACTGCGGAAGGTCGATCAAAGGCGGGCGCTTCTGTCCCGCTTGTGGTGGACCTATCGCGCCCGACGCCGTCGACGCGATCGCCACGAAACTAAAACGCCACCGCAATCAGATGCTGCTCACTGCGGTAGCGCTCGGCTTGGTCTTCGCCGTCACCGGGTGGGTATTCCTCAGCCGCGTGATGCGCGCAGGGCGGACCGCTAGTCCGACGCCCGCAATCGGCGAGAGTTTCGCTCCTGTGACACGACAGCAGCCGCTTCCGGTCCCACCTTCTGCGCAAATTCCACTTGGTCAGCCGTCACCGCAACCGTCGCCGGCAATTGTCTCCGAGGAAAGCGGTCAGGCGAGTCGCCCGTCCCCGGACAGCACCAGACCAAAGGATGTGCAGAACGCGATCACCTCTCTGACCCAGAAAGACAAGCAGAGAGAAACATCCTTGCAACAGCTGCCTGCGTCATCTGGCTTATCGACAGGGTCCGACCGTTATCCCGGCTCGGAACCGATCGAGGTTAACGCAAACCTTCCCGACATAGGCGTCCCCGTAACCAGCGAGGTCTATACCACTACCGACTCCGTCTCAACCGTCGTCGCCTACTACACGCAACGCTACTCAGACGCCGAAGTAACCGAAGTAAACGGGCAGAAGATCATTGCAGTCGACCGTCCGGGAGCCACTAGGGTCATTGCCATCGGCACAACCGGCGAGGAGACGCGAATCGCAATCATTAAGCAGGCCAATTGAAGCTCCACCCGAATTGACGATTGCGGACGTCACGGGAAACCGGGACTTGCCCCGCTGCCAAGTCCTGCAAACTTCAAATAGAATCTGCAGTTATTTTCTCCCCCTGTGACTTTGGTCGCTGCTGCTTCCTTTTCCCGCCGCTAACCTCGACTCAGTACTCCGAGGAAGGGAATTCCACCATGTTCTGTTACCAATGTGAACAAACTGCCAAAGGCCAGGGATGCTCGCAGATTGGCGTCTGCGGCAAGGATGACAATACCGCCACCCTGCAGGATCTTCTCGTGCACGCTCTTAAAGGCGTCTCCATGTTTGCCCACCGCGCCGCAAAACTCGGCGCCCAGGACGCAGCCATCGACGAGTTCGTCGTCGAAGCCCTCTTCGCGACGCTCACCAACGTCAACTTCGATCCCGTCCGCGTCGCCGCACTAATCGAGCAGACCACCCGCACTCGCGACCGCGCCCGCTCGCTCTACCTCAACGCCGTTGCCGCCCAAGGCCTCCAGCCTGAAAACTTCAACGGAGCCAGCAAGTTTCTGCCCGCTGCAAGCGTCGACGGTCTCATCACTCAGGGCCGCATCTTCAGCATCCCTAACGCCCGCGTCACCAATGGCGACGAAGTCGCCAACCTCCAGGAGCTGATCCTCTACGGCATCAAAGGTGTCTCCGCCTATGCCGAGCACGCCCGCCAGCTCGGAGGCACCGATCCTGCCATCCACGCCACCATCCACGAGGTCCTCGACTTCCTCACCCAACCCGCTCCCTCGCTCGACGATCTTCTCGCCTACGCCCTCAAAGTTGGCGAACTGAACCTGCGTGTGATGCAACTGCTCGACCGCGCCAACACCACTGCCTTCGGCAATCCCACGCCCACTCCCGTCCGCATCCATCCCGTCACCGGCAAAGCCATCCTCGTCAGCGGACACGACCTCGCCGACCTCGCCGCGCTGCTTGAGCAGACCAAGGATTCCGGCATCCAGATTTACACCCATGGCGAAATGCTTCCCGCCCACGGCTATCCCAAGCTCAAGACCTACTCCCACCTCGCCGGAAACTACGGCGGCGCCTGGCAGGATCAGGCCACAGAATTTGCCGATTTCCCCGGCGCCATTCTCATGACCTCCAACTGCATTCAGCAGCCCAAAAACAGCTACGGAAACCGCATCTTCACCAGCGGAGCCACCGCCTGGCCGGGCATTCAGCACCTCTCACGCAAAGACTTTTCTCCGCTCATCGCCGCCGCGCTTGCCGCACCCGGCTTCGCCGAAAATGGTCCCGATGACACCATCCTCACCGGCTTCGGCCATCACGCCGTGCTCTCCGTTGCTGGGCAGGTCGTCGATGCCGTCAAAGCCGGAAAAATTCGCCACTTCTTTCTCATCGGCGGATGCGATGGTGCTCGCAGCGGACGCGACTATTACACTCAGCTCGCCGAATCCGTTCCCTCCGACTGCATCATCCTCACCCTCGCCTGCGGCAAGTATCGCTTCAACAAACTCCAGTTCGGAGACATCAACGGCATCCCCCGTCTCCTCGACATCGGCCAGTGCAACGACACCTACTCCGCCATCCAGATAGCCGTCGCCCTCGCCGGAGCCTTCGACTGTGGCGTCAACGATCTTCCGCTCTCACTCATCCTCTCCTGGTATGAGCAGAAGGCGGTAGCCATTCTTCTCACCCTGCTCCATCTCGGCATCAAGAACATCCGCATCGGCCCCACGCTACCCGCTTTCATCACTCCAACCGTCCTCGGCCTGCTGCAGAAGAACTACAACCTCATGGCCATCACCAATCCCGAGCAGGACTTGGCCGCGATTCTGCAATAGGCCACACTGCTCACGCTTTCGCTTGCAAAACGTAAGCCCCAGGCTCTGTACCTCCTGGGGCTTTCTCATTGCTGCCGCTAGTTGTTCCCATGCCTAACGTGTATCTGCTGGATGTACAGGTGCCCCATTTCTGCCTTCCTTTGGGAGAAGTGGAGCCGTTTACCTTGCTCTTGTTTTTGTTTTCCGATCGATTTTACAGGTGGCTGTAGTTGATCTTGATCTTGACGTTGCTTCTAATCCGCCATCTCGATCTGACTCGCCACCGCCGTCCGTCTCGTCCTGGAGACTCTTCGGCGCCACCACCCGTACCCGCCCATCAACATTGAGCTGACCACCAGAAACCCAACCGACCACTTCACCGAGCGCGTAAACACCTTCATCCAATCAAAGGTCCGCAGCGACAGAACGCCGGCCAGCAGCATCACCACAATCCAAATCACCGAGCCAATGCCGTTGTACAGAAGAAATTTCAGCCGTGGTATTCGCGCCGCCCCCGCCACCGGAGGAGCCAGATGAGCCACTCCCGGAATCCATTTGGCATACAGCAGTGAGACGCCCTTGAAGCGCTCCAGTCCCTCATAGGCCTTCTGCTCCAGCGAATCCGGCACAAAGGAGATGCGGCACATCGCGGCAATCACCTTGCGTCCCTTCCATCGTCCCAGCTCGTACCACATGGCGTCGCCTACCAGGCAAGGCACCAGGGTGGCAAACAGCACCAGCCAGAACTCCATCGGATTCACCGCCACCATTGCGCCCGCTGCCAGCAGCAGCGGCGAAATGAACACCGGCACTCCCAGCCGCTCACCCAGTGTCACCAAAAACATCCAAAGCGCTCCGTGACGGGCCAGCAACGTTGTCTCTGGCGGCAAATACATCAGCGGTACATTCTCCCTTCGCGTCCGCAGCCGGAGCGGCCAGCGTCAGCGACCGGAGGGCCATCCGTTGGCCCGTACCCGTCGCCGAGCGTCTGTTGCCGCGTACCCGCTGCGAAGCGATTTCGATCTTCAGCCACTTAACAAAGCTGGAGGGACGCTCGTGCTCTCGCCGAGAATCATCCTCCGCGAATGCTGCGTCCCTGCTCTGATTAGTGTACCGATTAGTGTACCGGGAAATTTACTTGAAGTTCGTCAGGCTTCTTACTGCTTCGTAAGATTTTCTCACCTACATTTCGCCGCGGGGCCTCATCTGCTACCGAAGCAGCTTGGAAAGTCTGGTCCGCCCCGTGTCTTGCGGAAACGCCCTCGTCGCGCGCCGCTTCTTGTATTTGTACCTCTTGCAACTGCGCTTTCAGCGCTATCAGCCCGCCAGACCTCTGTTCGTATTAACCATCACCAGTGCTTCGCCCTCGTCACTGAACTTTCGATCCACCGGCAGCCCCAGCCGCTCCCACTCTTCCAGCCCGCCCGCCAGCGGACGCACCCGCATCACTCCCAAATCTTTGAGCTGATGCGTCACCTTCACCGCCGCCTCTTCATTCGGACAGGTGCAATACACCACAATGTCGCGGTCCGTCGGAAACTCTCCCCAGCGCTTTGTAACTTCGTCCGGGTTCATCCGCAGCGCACCGGGCAATGTCCTTGGCGCCGCCAAAAAATCCAGCGGATGCCGCAGATCCACGATCACTGGCTCCTCTCCCGCCCTCACCTTCTCGTACAGCTCCTGCGGAGATATCCTTGCCATGCGCATCGACTTCAAAAACTCCCGCCGCTGCCAGTAGCTCCGCGCCGCCATCACCACGGAAACCACTATCGCCGCACCAATCGCCCACCGCGCCGTAATCGCAAACAGCCCCAGCCAGTCAATCGTGCGCATCGACAGGTATCCGCCGCCCAGCAGCACCGCCAGCCACGCAATCGACCCCACCGAATTGTAGAGATGGAAACGTGCCCGTGGCACCCGCGCCGCCCCTGCCAGCGGAAGCGCCAGATGCGCCACTCCCGGCAGCCACTTCGCCCACAGCAGCGAACGTCCTGTATGCTTTTCAAGCGCCAGCTCTGAGCGCCTCACGCACGAATCCGGCTGGAACGAAATCCGGCACAGCAGTCCGAACAATGCGCTGCCTTTCCACCTTCCTAGCTCGTACCACAGCGTATCGCCTGCCAGGCAGGCCACCGTCGTAACCAGCAGCAACAGTCCAAGATTCAGCTTCCCCATCGCCGCCAGCGCCCCGGAAGCAAACAGCAGCGGTGTCACAAACAGCGGCAACCCCACCCGCTCCGCAAAGGTAGCCACAAACATCCATAGCGTGCCATGCCGCGCCAGATATTGAAGATCGGAGGGATGCATGATGTGTCCTTCCTTCATCCATCACAACGGACGATCCGCCATGAATCATTTATGAATTATTTGTGAAGACGGCTTCCTTATCGTTTGATGCTCCGTTCCGGTCTCCGGCTTCAAAACGGTCTCCGTCAAAATCCCCGCCGCCGCCACTTTGGAACATAATGCTTACCTATGCACATCTCCGGATCATCAATTCTGCTGATCTTCGTCGTCCTCTCCACCGCCATCCTTCTTCTTGTTCTGCACCTCACCAAGCTCGGCCTGCTTATCCATCAGCAGATTCCAGACCGTCCGCAGCGGCGCCTCTTTTACGCCTCCGTCAGCTTCTTTATTACCTTCCTTTTGGTGCGGCTGCTCGTGGCCTCCATCACTCATCACATCGGTCCATTCGGATACGTGGAGATGGGTGGCCGCCACATCCATCACCTCGTCTGGGGAATTCTTCTCCTGCTCATCTCCGGTTACGGGGAACTGACCGAAGTCGCCGACCGCGACACTCCAACTGCGATTCTTCTCAGCCGCCTGCTCGCGCTCACCTATGGGACTGGTGCGGCGCTTACCCTCGATGAGTTTGCCATCTGGCTCAACCTGGACGCCGCCGCCTACTGGTCGCGCCAGGGCCGCGAGAGCATCGACGCCATCATTCTCTTCGGAGCCCTACTCGCCATCGGAACCTGGGGCTCGCCTCTCTTTCGCCGTTTCGTTCGTCCGCGCGCATAAGCTGTGCGGTAGCATAAGGAGCGTATGAAGCGAAAGCTGTTCTTGCTCTATGCGCTCCTTTTCGTCTGCTTAGCTCTGCTTGTCACCGGCAAAATTGCCGTAACCAACGCGGCGAAAGACCGCACTTACTCCGATGTGCAGCTCATTCCCCACCGCCACGTAGGCGTGGTTCTCGGATGCCCCAGGCTTTCCCATGGCAGGCCCAGTCTCTTCTTCAAGAATCGAATCGACGCTGCAGCTTTGCTCTTTCAGCACGGAAAGGTGGACTACCTCATCGTCAGCGGCAACCGCCGACGCCGTTACGACGAGCCTACCGACATGAAGAATGCATTGCTCGTCAAAGGCATCCCCGCCGATCGCATCTATCCCGACTACGCTGGCGTCCGAACCCTCGACTCCGTCGTGCGTGCCAAAGAGATCTACGGTCAGGACACCTTCACCGTCATCTCCCAAAGATTCCACAACCAGCGCGCCATCTTCCTCGCCAGCCATCGCGGCATCGACGCCATCGGCTTCAATGCGCCGGACCCCGATTTCCGCCACAGTTTCAGCACCCACATTCGAGAGCAATTCGCCCGGGTCTTGGCCATCTTCGACGTTTATCTACTTCACACCCAGCCCCATTCCCTCGGACAGCCAATCGTCATCGGAAATTCATAATCGGCCCATCCACTTGTCTGGCATTTCCCCCTCGCTTCCCTCTTGGCCTCGCCCACGGTAAGATGGACTCTCGCTTGGGAAAGTTCCCGGAGGGTACGCATGATCCCCTTGCTCGCATTCGTTGCCATCCTCGTTGTCGTCGGACTCATAATCGCCGGCATCTACAACGGACTGGTACAACTCAGGGTTCGCGCCGACAATGCCTGGTCTGACATCGACATCCAACTAAAGCGCCGTCATGACCTCATCCCCAACCTCGTCGAAACCGTCAAAGGCTACGCCGCGCATGAAAAGGGCACCTTTGAGAACGTAGCCCGTTATCGTTCCGCCGCCATGGCCGCCACCTCCACCGCCGATCGCGCACAGGCCGAGGGCCAGCTCACCCAGGCCCTTCGCGGTTTGCTCGCCGTCGCCGAAGCCTATCCTGAGCTGAAGGCCAACACTCAGTTCCAGTCCCTCCAGCAGTCGCTCTCCGAGCTTGAAGATGCGCTGCAAAACTCGCGCCGTTACTACAACGCCGTCGTTCGCGATCTCAACACCAAGATCCAGTCCTTCCCGTCCAACATCATTGCGGGAATGTTCAACTTCCAGCAGCGCCAGTTCTTTGAGATCGCCGATCCCACCGAACGCGCTGTTCCCAACGTCAAGTTTTAACTCGGATCAACATGAATCGACCCTCGCGTTTCGCTCCTCTCAACCCCAGCCGTCTGTGCTGGGGTTTCTTGCTTGCCGTTATCCTCTTGCTGGCCTCGCCCGCCTTTGCCCGCTCCTGGATGATCGCCCGCTTCGATGCCCATTACACCGTCGCCGACGATGGCGCCGTACTGGTCGAAGAGGAGATTCATCCTGCATTCCAGGGCACCTTCAACGGCATCGAGCGCGACATCCCCCTCGAATACCCCGGCCCCGATGGAACCGCCTATAAGCTCTCCGTCAAGGTCGAATCGGTCACCGGGGAAGCCGGCGAGAAGATCAAATTCGAGCAGTCCTCCCGCGTCGAGAACATCATTGGCGGCGGCAGCCATCTCTTCCTCGTCCTCCGAATCTACGCCGCCGGTACAGACACCGAACGCACCATCCACATCACCTACCGCGTCGCGAACGCTACCCGTTTCTTTAACGACCACGACGAGTTCTACTGGAACGTCACCGGCAATGACTGGAAGGTTCCCATCAAGGAGGCTTCGGCCTCCGTTGCCCTTCCTCCAGGCGCAGCCGGACGCCTCAAGGCCCAGGCTTTTGTCGGCAACTACGGCTCACGCGACCGCGATGTCACCTCCACCGTCGATGGCAGCATCGTCAACTTTGAAGCACCCAGCTCCCTCCCGCCCCGCAACGGACTCACCATCGACGTCTATCTTCCCAAGGGCATTCTGATTCAGCCCTCCTGGTTCACCCGCAATGTGGTCTGGTTTATCGGAGGCAATCCTGGCGTGCTCATCCCCGTCTGGACCTTCGTCGTCATGTTCTCCCTCTGGTGGTTCAAGGGACGCGACGCTGCTTCCGGTATGTCCGTCGCCCCCATGTATGAGCCGCCCAAGGGCCTTACTCCCGCCGAAGCCGGAACCCTCATCACCGACGACATCGAAGCCCGCGACATCACATCCACGCTCGTCGATCTAGCCGTCAAGGGCTATCTCAAAATCATCGAGCACGACAGCAAGGTTCTCTTTATCAACCACAAGGATTACATCCTCCGACTCATGAAGCCGCGCTCCGAGTGGGCACTTCTCGCCGCTCATGAAGTCGAGGTACTCAACAATCTCTTCCCCGAAGTCACCTCTGAGGAAACCACACTCTCCGATTTGAAGAACCGCTTCTACCTCGCCCTGCCCTCCATCCGCGAGGAAATCATCGGCGCGCTCAAGGAGAAGGATCTCTACTCCACCGACCCCGAGTCGGCCAAGGGATTGGTCCTCGTCGGCGTGCTCATCATTGTTCTTCCCGTTCTCTGGCTGCAGATGACCGGTGCTATCCGGCTCCTCAACTCTCCCCTTGTGCTGTTCGTCGGAGTCCTGCTCTCGGCCCTCTTCGTCTATCTCTTCGGACACCACCTCGCCGCAAAAACCGTCCGTGGCGCGCGCACTCGCGTCGCCTGTCTCGGCTTCAAGGAGTTCATGACCCGTGTCGATGGCGACCGCATTAAGCGTATGCCGCCCGACACCTTTGAGAAGTTCCTCCCCTACGCCATGGCCTTCGGCGTCGAGCAGCACTGGGCCAAGGCTTTCCAGGGGCTCATCACCCAGCCGCCCTCTTGGTATGTCGGCTCCGGCTACGGAATGCCCGGCATGATGTGGACGCCGCTGCTCTTTGCCAACTCCATGAACTCCTTCACCACCTCGGCCTACCAGTCCTTCGCTGCCGCCCCGCAAGCCAGCTCCAGCGGCTCCGGCTTCGGAGACGGTGGCAGCTTCGGCGGTGGTGGCGGCTTCTCTGGAGGCGGCTTCGGCGGTGGTGGCGGCGACGCATTCTAGCCTGTTCGCCCGCGCCAAGATTCCCATATTCGCCTTCTTTTGGCGAATATGGGAATCCCAGTTCACAAGCGCTTCGTGGCCATCTACTCATTCGGTCATTGTCCCTTCGGCGTAAGTTCCCCGCTCGCCTGCCTCGTCGCGTCCCGCTCCTTTCAGTGCGTTAACTTGTTGATCACGCAGCATCCTGGGAAACTCCCTACTACCGCATCGCTTCCCTTTCGTGACATAATTCAATCTAGGGCATTACCTAAGTCATTTGCGCAACTTCGCGCGGGGGCCGATGTGGACGATATTCGCACGAGTAGACGTTTCCCAGTCCATTTACCACTCAAGGTCATCGGTGACAAAAAGGTTGCAGCCGGCAGCACAGACAACATCAGCGCAGCAGGAGCATACCTCTGGCTCGACAGTGCGCTGGAAGTAGGCTCTTCCGCTGAATTCGAAATAACCATTCCGGGCGACTCAATCGGAGCTGCCGACGACGTCCGCCTGCACTGTCACGCTCGGGTTGTGCGCTGTGACACTGAACAGGAACAAGGCCGCGCCGGTGTCGCTTGCGTCATCGAACGTTACGAATTCGTCCGTGCCGCCGAAGGTGGAGACAAATAGATGCTGAAGATCATTCTGGCCGACAATCAAGCCATCTTTCGAGCCGGCATCGCCAAGGTACTCGCCGTCGAGGACGACGTGCGCATCGTCGCCCAGGCCCAAACGGTTGAGCAAGCCCTGATCTCCGTCGAAAAATTTCGTGGCTCCGTCATGATCTACGCCGCCAGCTTCCTCCCTGACACCGCCAAGCTGGTTACCATGGCGCGTGACTCCGGAACTCAGCTCGTCGTCATCGCCGACAGCAACGAACTTCCCGAGCGCTATCTCAACGCAGGTGTCCTCGGCATGATCTACCGCTCCATCGATGGCGCCGAGTTGCTTCGTTGTGTGCGCAAGGTCAGCCTAGGCGAGGTCTATCTACAGGACCTGCGAGCCGTGGCTCAGAATAGTGACTCAGAAGATTTCGTCGGCGCCCGTGTCCGCGACCGGCTTACTCCAAAAGAATTGAAGATCGTCGCCCTCATCGTCCAAGGCTTCAAAAACAAGGAGATCGCAAATCTCCTCGGCACCACCGAGCAAGTCGTCAAGAATTATCTACGTAATGTGTATGACAAAATCGGTGTCTCTGACCGCCTGGAGCTCGCCCTCTTCACCATTCATCACCGCATCCTGGCGGAAGCCGCCGCAGCCAGCGCTGCCTCCATGCGTAACACTCCGTCTGCCCCTGGCAGCACTCCCGCGTAGTCTCAGGCTTCTGCATAGCAAAAAGTGCGGCACGCTAGCAGGCTCGGAGCTGATTGAGAGCTGTACTACTTGGTCTCTTCGCCTTCTTTGTACATATATCGAATGCTGGATTTATAGATTAGAAGGTTGGACTTACCGCCGGTGCGCGTGAGCTTGATGCAGCTCTTGTCATACCATTCGATGATGCCATGCAGGTCCTCGCCGTCGCGGGTCACGACCACCATGGGAGTTCTGCTCTGTATCTGCTTCTGATAGTAAAAGTTCTCTGCGTGAGTCTGTTCCGCGGGTGCAGGTTTCTTGGGGGCGCCAGGATTGCGCTCAGGAGCGCGTGCAGTTCGTTCGCGACGCTCCACGGCGGCTTCCGTTGCACGAGCTTGCTCGCGGTTCAGTGACGGACGGATCAATTTCCGGTTTCCGAAGCTCTCCGGCTCAGGTGCCTGAACGGCGGCGGTAGAGTCAGGTCCGTTTCTCATACGAGTCCTCTCCCCAGCGGGAGTATCAAAAGTTAAAGCACACCGAGATTCTCTGTTGAGGACACAAGAAGCGCGCGCACGGAAGAAGATGCGAGTGCTGATTTCCTGGAAGAGAATCAAAGTGGTTCGTGCCTAAACCGTACCACACGAGCAGGGCTAAAACAATAAAAGTCTGAGCCAATCTGCTGTGACAAAAGAAGGCACTACGGGATGTCTGAACATGGCGCGCCGGGCGAAAATTCTTTGGGTGAGCTAGATTTCTATCGAGCTGGAGTAGCCATCCAGGGAAAGCGAGCGCAGCAGATTGCGGCGCATTCCATTTTGAACCTCGTCCAAGCCGTTACTGGCACGGACGATCCAATCAAAGGGCACCTGTGCGGCGATAGCGGCCAGCTCGGCCTGTAGATCCTGGTTCCGCATCAGCTCCGCCGAGCCGGCTTTGAGCATCATGAGGTCTTCGAGAATCGAATAGAGCACGGCAATCAGCAGGTCGGTTCGGGCCTTGCCTTCGCCTCCGGCGCGGTAGGCTTCGGTAGCGCGGAAGAGCCCGGAGTGATCATTCTCTCCCAGGGCAGTGGTGAGCAGCAGCAGCGCGTCCTTGCGGGCGGTGAGGTATCCGTTGAGATCGAAGTTGCGGGCACGGCCCACGGCCCCGGCGCACAGGCGAGACACCAACTTCTTCTGAACCGCGGTCCACTCGGTGCGCAGCGCCAGGTCCTGTGCGATCTCCTCGGCAGCCAGGGGTGCCAGCCTGAGGGTGATGCAGCGGGAGCGTATGGTGGGCAGCAGGGCATTGGAGTTTTCCGCCAGCAGAAACAAGGTGGCAAAGTCGGGCGGCTCCTCCAGAACCTTGAGCAGCGCATTGGCCGCTTCCTTCATGAAATTCGATTCGGAGAAGATGTAGAACTTCTGGCGTCCCTCAGCGGGACGGTAATACATTTCTCCGATGACGTGCCTTACCTGGTCGACCTTGACTAACATCTGCGGCGGGTCAGGAGGTATTACGAGCACTTCGGGATGAGTCTGCACGAAGATGCGCGTCTCGCGTTTATCACTCTCTCGCAGGTTTTCGCGAGCCTCCACGGCTTCGGCAAAACGCTGATCGAGGGCGTCGGCCTGAGCTATACGCTCGCAGTTACGGCAGACACCGCAGAAATCGGGAAGACCGTCTTCGGCGATCGGCCGCTCAAGGCAGTTCACGGCTTTTGCCACCATCTGCGCGAGGGTGAATTTTCCCGCGCCGCGCGGCCCGGTAAGAATGATGGCGTGAGGCAGATGGTCGCGCGAGATCATCTCGCGCAAGCGTCGAACGGTCGGAGCATTTCCGCGGAACTGCTCGAATCCCATGAGCTTAGCCCTGCCTGGGCAGCAGGCGCTGACGCACCGCAGCCACTACTTCATTGTGAACCGCTTCCAGGGAACGGTGCGCGTCGATTAGAACCACGCGTTCGACGTCGCGATGGGCGATGACCATGAACTGCTGATGCACACGCTCGAAGAAGCCGCGGCTTTCCTGCTCAAAGCGGTTTTCGTCTACCTCACCCGAGGCGGCCAGATTGCGACGGCGCGCCCGCGCCACACTGGCGGCCACGTCGTTGTCCAACAGCAAAGTGAGATCAGGCTGAAGACCGAGGCAGAGAACGCGATGCAAGGTGAGCACGGTTTCTACACCGAGCTGGCGCCCCGCGCCCTGATAGGCCTCGGAAGAATCCGTGAAGCGGTCGCACAACACCCAGGCGCCGCGATTGAGCGCCGGAAGGATCAGTTCGGAGATATGTTGCGCGCGAGAAGCGAACACGAGCGCCAACTCAGCCAGCGGAGCCAATCCATGCGTTCGCGAATCGAGCAGAATACTGCGCACCCGCTCGCCAGTCTCGGTGCCGCCAGGCTCGCGCGTGGTCAGCACTTCCAGACCCTCGGCACGCAGAACGGCAGCGAGCCTTTCAAGATGGGTGCTTTTGCCACAGCCGTCCAGCCCTTCAAAGGTGATGAAGCGTCCGCCTTTTGCATTCTGCCGCACAGTGGAATGATAGCAAAGCACGGACGCGACACTCCAAGCGCAGCATCGAGCATCTGGTACACTCGAAAAATTGCGAGCGGATCCAGGCTTTTCATTGAGTGATCCGCGATGCATCGGATTCTTCCAGACGTGGTGGATCTTTCATCCCACCCAAAAATCATTCCAGGAGTTGCAATGCAACGGTTGCTTTGTGCATGGCTGGTGGCGATCGTCGGGGTCGCTTCCGCCTTTTCTCAGAGTGGTCCCGCCCAGAGTAGTTCGATCAAAACCTCAGGTTTCAAAGTGGTGGAAACCCTCGCGGTAGATGCCACCGATGCACCGCGCAAAGTCTTTCATGCGAAGCTGACAATTCCGGCGACGGCTGGGGACTTTGTGCTTCTGTATCCAAAGTGGATTCCCGGAGAACACGGGCCGACAGGTCCGGTGGTGGACACGGCTGGAATCTACTTCCGCGCCAATGGCGAGGTGCTGGCGTGGCATCGCGACCCGGTAGATATGTACGCCTATCACGTGCAGGTGCCGCAAGGAGTGACGTCGATTGAAGCAACGATCGATTACTTGAGCCCAGTGGAAACAACAACAGGTTTCAGCGCCAGCTCTTCTGCCACGGACAAACTTGCAGCGTTCTCCTGGAACTGGCTGGTGTTTTATCCCAAGGGATATGCATCGGATGAGATCGGGATACGGTCTTCGCTGAAGCTGCCGGCCAACTGGCAATGGGCGAGCGCGCTGCCACACGTTTCCAGCGCGCAGGGCGCGGTTGAGTTTGCACTGGCGTCGCTGACTACAGTGGTGGATTCGCCAGTGCTGATGGGGCAGTACATGAAAAAGATTGCGCTGCGAGCGGGCCAGACGCCGGCGCACGAACTCGACATTGCCGCCGACTCCAACGCAGCACTGGCGATTGAGCCATGGCAGACAAAGGCCTTTAACAATCTTGTGGCCGAGGCCGGTGCGCTGTATGGGGCGCGGCACTATCGCCAGTATCACTTCCTGCTAACACTCAGCGATCACGTGGCGCACTTCGGGCTGGAACATCACGAGTCCAACGATACCCGCGAGGGCGAGGGCTACCTGACGGATTCGGCGCAGTGGACGATTGACGCGCAGGTGCTGCCGCACGAATACACGCACTCATGGAATGGGAAGTATCGGAGACCGGCGGGATTAGCAACGCCGGATTACGAAGCTGCGATGAAAGGGAATCTACTGTGGGTATATGAGGGGCTCACGGAATACTTTGGCTATGTGCTGACCGCGCGCAGCGGGCTGCAGACGCCAGAGCAGTGGCGCGAACAGATTGCCGAGATTGCGATGCGGTACTCGCATCGCCCGGGACGCAAGTGGCGTTCGCTGGAAGACACGACGACGGCGGCGCAGACGCTGTATGGCGCTCCGGAGGCATTCAGCAACTATCGCCGCAGCGCATTGGATTTCTACGACGAGGGCGCGCTGATCTGGATGGAAGCCGACACGATCATCCGCCAGAAGAGCGGGGGAGCAAAATCGTTGGATGATTTTGCGCGCCTCTTTCTAGGCGGGCAGAACACGCCGCCAGAGGTGAAGACCTACACCTTCGACGACGTAGTGCAGACGCTGAACCAGGTGCAGCCATATGACTGGCGCGGATTTTTTATGGAGCGAGTGCTGAAGGTAGCCAAGCAGGCGCCGCTGGGAGGCATTGCAAACAGCGGCTGGAAGTTGATCTATAACGACCAACCAAACATGCTTTGCCGGATGCGCGAGCAGGAGGGCGGCGGCCTTGATGCAACAGCCTCACTGGGCCTGGTGCTGACCAGGGATGGAGTGGTGGAGGACGCGATCGAGGATGGCGCAGCGGCGAAGAACGGCATCGGCCCGGGAATGAAGATCATCGCGGTGAATGGGAGGAAATACTCCCAGGAATTTTTGCTGGCGGCGCTGCGTGAGGCGCGGGCATCGCACCAGGCAATTCAACTGCTGGTGGAGAATACCGAGTATTTCCGCACAGTTTCAGTGGATTACTTTGACGGTCCTCAGCAGCCGCACCTGGTGCGCGATGAGAGTAAGCCGGATTTGCTGGGCGCGATCACGAAGCCGAAGGTGACGGAGCCGCCGCTGCCGCAATAGAGTTTGAGGCAGTAAAAATGGGCCGCCAGCGATGGCGGCCCATTTCATTTGCGAAATGCGTTGAAGAAGACAATTCTGCATCATAAATGGTGCAAAAAGACGATAAGGGTTAGCAAGGTGGTGAATCGTTGGAGACGACGGGGTTACTGGAACGGTAATGGTTGCGCGGGATTTGAAAGGATTGGCAAAAGAGGAAATTTTGAAAAACGAGGGTTAACTGAATGGTCTATAGTTGCTCCGGAACGGAATTTCTCTTGCCGGGAGGAACAGAGTTCCTGGAATCCGGAGCGCGCCTTAGCTGCATCCAACCGCAGGGATACGGAGTACATTAGCAGACACCAAACAAATGGAATGGAGGACTTATGCTCAAGGGATTCCGTGAGTTCATCATGCGGGGCAACGTGATTGATCTGGCGGTGGCCGTGGTCATCGGCGCGGCCTTTGGAGCGGTGATTACAGCGTTTGTGGCCAACGTGCTGACGCCGCTGATTGCCGCCGTCGCCGGCAAACCGGATTTTGCCGCGCTGGTGGTAAGCGTAAACGGCAGTGAGATCAAGTACGGACTGTTTTTGAACGCGCTGATTTCCTTCTTAATGATTGCCGGAGCTGTGTACTTTGCGATGGTGGTGCCGATGAATGCGTGGAAGGCGCGGCAGGCGCGCGGCCAGGCTACGCCCGATCCGACGACGAAGACTTGCCCTGCCTGCCTGGAATCCATCGCCATTGCGGCGAGCAAGTGCAAGTGGTGCGGAGAGGTGCAGGGAATAGGGCAGCGGGTCGCGTAGTCGCGGAGGAAGAGTGAAAGCGTACAGAACGCTGTTGCATAAATATTCAGTGCTGGTGGTTTGTGGATTGTGGTGGTGCATGCCGGTCCAAGGCCAGCGGGGAGCTGAGTATCCGCGAACAGCATGGGGAGGCTATCCATATCCCGCATCGTACGACGCCGAGGTTGCCGACCCGGACGTTCACCGCGTTCTGTTCGAGAATGAGAACATCATGTTCCTGGAGGTAGCCAATCCGCCGGAACTCGACGTTCGATTGCATGGCCATCCTTATCCGTCCGCGTTTGCGCGCGATACCGGAGGCGGCGCGGGGGTAGCGGGCATTCCGCTGCAAGATTTCCACCTCGATCCCGCAGGCCCATTCGCGGGCAAAGGATGGGGACAGGGAGATGCGCCCTCCGGCATGGAGTTTCCGCGCTGTACCACAGCCCCACCCGAGTCGCCGCATAAGCCGATCAATCACGGCACGGTGCCGGTGCATTTCTATCGCATCGAGTTCCGGCGGCTGGACGGCGAAGATTTCAAGAGCCACTGGAAAGATTGGTATCCGTGGATCCTGAAGCCCAGCAAAGTGGCACCAAGGGTAGAGGCCGGAGCTGCGGCGGGGAACGGATTGTCACAGGAGTGGCCGTATTCGCCGGAGTACGATTCGGTGGTTGCGGCACCGAACAACTACCGGCTGCTTTATGAAGACGGACATGTACGGTTGCTGGAAGTCACAGTACGTCCGGGCGAAACCACTCCCGCGCATGGGAATCCATATGCGTCGGTGCTGGCGTTCAACACCCTTGCGGTGGATGAGCGAGAGATCGTGGAGACGAAGCTCGACCTGAGGGCGCCGCTCAATGAGCACAGGGCCGGGCATGGGCCTGCACCGAGCGCTTTCAACATGAAAGTGCCAACCTGCGAAACTGTCGCCCCGCAGGCGCCACATACGATTCGCAACAACAGCGCCATCCCGTTGCATTACTACCGGATTGAATTCAAGCGGGTGGACGGTGATGACTTCCAAAAACGCTGGCGCGAATGGTATCCGTGGATGCAATATATGAAAAACATGCGCTAGCACAGCCCGGAGCCGTTAGCATTCATCGAAATGCATTGCGCGGTGCAAAGACTGAAGGGGCCACGCAATGAATACGACCGACAACCAGAGAATCCGGCAACTTTTTGATGACTACCTGCGGATGTACTCAACCCGTGACGACCGGCTCACCGAACTGTTCAGCGAGAATTTCTCAGGCTTTACCGGAGGCGGGGATTTCCTGGTAAAAAACAGGGAGGAATGGGTTGCGATTACACGGCAGGATTTTGCCCAGGTCAAAGATCCGATCCGTATCGAACTGAAAGATCTGGCGATTCAGTCACTGGCTGATACGATCGCCGTTGCAACAGGCTTTTTCAATATCCACCTGCCAATCAAAGACAACATCCTGTCCCGTGAGATAGCGCGCCTGGTACTGATATTCCGCAAGGAATCCGAGGGCTGGAAGATCTCGCACAGCAGTATCTCCATCCCTTACAACCTGGTTCGTGAGGGCGAAGTATATCCGCTGCAGGAGCTGTCAGAGCGGAATCAGTTTCTGGAAGAGCTGGTCACCGAGCGGACGGCTCAGCTTTCTGAAGCAAACGATGAGCTGCGAAAAACCAACGAGATATTGGCAAAAGAGGCTGGTGAGCACAAGCGGGCAGCGGACGCTTTGGAAAGGAGTGAGGAACGATACCGGTCCGTCGTCAACGCCAGCCCCGACGACATTACGATTACGGATCGGGAAGGCCGCGTGCTGATGGTCTCGCCGGTGGCCAAAAAGATGTTTGGCGGTAAACGGGAAGGTGAACTGGGAGAAGAAGAATACATGGGGCGTCCGCTGACCGACTTCATCGTTCCCGAGGAACGGGATCTCGTGCGCGCCCAAGTAGCCCTGAAGTTCCAAGGCGGCATGACGGGACCGACTGAATACCATGGGCTGCGCCTGGATGGAAGCACTTTCGACATTGAAGTGAACAGCGAGTTCATTCGGGATGCCACGGGTTCAGCCACCGGCATGGTGGTGATTGTCCGCGATATCACCGAGCGAAAGCAGGCGGAGGTGGAACGAAAGAAACTGGAGGCTCAGAACCGGCAACTGCAGAAGACGGAAAGCCTGGGCCGCATGGCTGGGGCCATTGCGCACTATTTCAACAACCAGTTGGGAGCGGTAATTGCGAATCTTGAATTGGCCATGACGGCACCGCTTCGAGGGGCGAATCCTCAGGCGGAGATCGTGGCTGCCATGAAATCTTCCTACAAGGCGGCAGAGATGAGCGGACTGATGCTGGCCTACGTGGGTCAGTCGATGGACAAACGTGAGCCGCTGGATCTTTCCGAAACCTGCCACCGGAATCTGCCCATGCTTCAGGCCATGATGCCGAAAGAGGTGATGCTGAAATGCGACTTTCCATCACCAGGACCGGTGATTACGTCGAACGCGAGCCAGATGTTCCAGGTTCTCACCCACCTGACTACCAACGCCAGTGAGGCCATGAGTGAGGGGCAAGGCACGATACTGTTGCGCGTCAAAACGGTTCCGGCGGTGGACGTACCCGCTGCTCGCCGCTTTCCTATGGATTGGCATCCGCAGAGCAATGTTTATGCCTGCCTGGAGGTGATGGATACAGGTTCCGGAATTGAGGATAAGGATATCGAGAAGCTTTTCGATCCATTCTTCTCCAGCAAGTTCACGGGACGGGGAATGGGGCTGGCCGTGGTGCTGGGGATTGCGCGCTCCCACAGTGGCGCTGTAGCCGTGGAGAGTGAACCGGGCAAGGGTAGTACCTTCCGAGTTTTTTTCCCGGTGTGCGACGAAGCTGTACGGTGAACTGGGGGCAAGTCAATGCGGATGGCGAGTTGCCGCTTCGCTAGGTTGACCCCAGGCTGAGCCGCGAGGTGTATTGCGCGAGGAAGTGGTGCATGGTTTCTATGCGAATGCGCATGGAGGCCAAGGGTTTATTCTCATCCAGATCACGAAAGCAGAAATACGGCTTTCCGGAAGACTCCACGATCTGCTCGATGACGCCGCTCACAAAGGCATCGTGCCCGCATTTGAAGTTGGAGAGTTCGACAGGAATCAGGTTAGGGTGCCGGGCCGCAAACTTGGCGGCCCAAATCTTCTGGTTAGTGTTCGCCGAAGTTGAGTTTTTCCACACATCCGAGATATCGAGGGGCGATTCGGTGATTCCCTGCGCTACTTCATCTCCGAACAAACGCTCGAGCAGTTCCGAATCCAATGGGAGATAGCTCTGCGAGAGCACCGGATAACCAAGGTCCTGAAACGCATCCAGAATTCCCTGGTTCAATCCTGGATCGTGATGGTAAGGCCTGCCTAGAAGGACCAGCCCCACGCGGTTCTTGCGTTCGAGATCGTCCAGCAGTTCGCGGGAGGCGCGGCGCATTCTGTCTTCAAACTTCTGCTGCGCGTGAAACGCTGCGTCCACGGCGAAGGCGTTCTCCTTCCAGTTCATTCCTAAAATATCGTGCCAGCACTCGAACATCTGTAAAGCAAATAAGGAGCGATTGGAGAGATCGAGCACGGGATTCAGGTAACGGACCCTGGCTTGCGCAAACCAGTCGCGACTGGTAGAGAATGCTGCCTTCACAGCTTCCGGCGTTGCCGCACCCGCAGGACAGGCGTTGCACCCAGCGCAACCGTGCAAAGAGCTGGGAACAGAGTCGATCATGGGGAAGAAGACGTAATCCAGCGCGTGTTTCGTCCGGCTCTTGTTCAGTAGATTCAGAACATGCGCTATGCAGACCTTCGACGGAAAACATGGGTCTACGGCAGCAAAGCCGATGGCATCCCTGAATTGCGCCAGAGTGGTCGTATCCGAGAAGGTGATGTGATCCGCCGGAATGCCGAGACTCGTGAGGTATGCCGTAAACAGCGGAGCATAGGAATAGATATTCAGCACTTTGGGAATGCCGATCCGCAGTGCGCCATTTCGAGATGAAGGGTCTCGCCGAATCCATGGCATCCGGCGTATTGAGGCAAATGCAGATGGCTGCTGGCTTACGGCCCAGATCTCCCGCCCCGCGAGTGACGGAACGCAAGGGGTAGCGTTGCGTATGGTTGCCAACGAGGCGTTCACCTCGCGGGCAGCCGCAGCATCCATGGCCTGACCGCGCTCGCAGCTTGCGACGATGATCCGCTGTTGATGAGCACCCGCACCATCTGAGGCCGACGTGCTGGCTTCGACATCGATGAACGTTCGCGAGCAGCGGTTTGTGCAGAACGTGCAGCGCGTCGATTCGTTACGTGTGATGGTGTAGCGAATATCGTCAAGGCGATCGAGGCCGATGAAGGCGGTTGGCCGCGAGGGCTCATACTGTTGGATTGCCTGTAATGCCGCGCCGATGGCACCAGCCTCGCCGCAGTTGGGATGCACCCGCACCTCGGGATCTCCTTCGGCAAAGAAGTGACTTCGAAGAAAATCCACCTCCGCTTTGACCACCGCGAGATTACGTTGCGTTCCGCCCTGCAGCAGGAAGCTCCGTCCGAGACGCGCAACGTTTGAAACACCCGCAACGTAGAGGAATACGTTCTTCGGCAGAACCGCAGCCAGACCGGCAAGGATCTCGTCAGGACGCCACCCTTGCCGCTGGAAGTTCACGATATCCGACTGGAGGAAGACCGCGCAGCCATAGCTGAAGATTGGCATCTGCCTGGCGCGGAATGCAACATCAGCGAAGTCTTCGATTGGAATGCCCAGCAGTGCGGCGGCCGATTGAAGAAAGTATCCATTGCCAGCCGAACATTGCGTGTTGAGGCGGAAGTCTTTCACCGCGCCATTCTGCAGCACGATGATCTTGATGTCCTGGCCTCCGACATCGATGATGGCGTCTACGTTGTGCTGGACCTGCAAAGCCGATTGGGCGTGGGCCACTGTTTCAACCAAAGCAACATCAGCGCCAAAGACGCGCCTCAAAAGGTCCTTGGAATATCCAGTGGCCCCCGTTCCGAGAATCTTGAGGCAGAGATGACGCTCGGCAAAGCGATTCCTCAATTCGCGCAGAACGGCAACCGCATCGGTGATGGGATCAGACTGAGAGAGCAGGTAGGCGCTGTCGATCAATGTGCCGTTGGGGTCGAGCGCAACCGCTTTGGTTGAGGTCGATCCGCCGTCAATACCAAGAAACACCGGAAGCTCTGGCGCGGAAGATGATTGTCGCGGAGCGGATGGGACAGAATATCTCTGAAGAAACTCTTGCCGTTCCGCATCATTTTCACACAGTCCCCGGGTACCCCCTGTGCGACGGCTGTGACGGCTGGATTGCACATGAAGAGCCAGGGGAGCGCTTCCCAGATAGCATCCTGTTCCGGCATCCTCCGTCCGGCCGTATTCTATTGCTCCGATTGCACCAAAGAGCTGGGCATCAGGAGGGACACAGACGAGCGACTCCAAGGAAGCCTGCTCCGGTACGGGTACGTTTTGCTGCTTCCACAGCTTTGCAAGATGATGGCGCCACGCTTGCCTCATGCCAGGGAGAAAAACGTTCGGCCCTCCGAGGAGCAGAACGCGCGGCTTTAACGTGTGTCCGCGGGTGAGCACCGTAAGATTCTGAATGACGACAGCATCAAACAGAGAGGCCATTAACTCTCTGGGAGAAACGCCTTGCTTCTGTAGTCCGGTGATGTCAGTTTCGGCAAAGACTCCGCACTTGCCTGCAACCGGATGAATCTCGATTCCGTCATACTCCTGTTGAAGCAGTGCCTCTGGGGAAAGATTCAGCTTGGCGGCGATCTTTTCGATGACAGCGCCCGTTCCGCCAGCGCACTTGTCGTTCATCGAAGCGATTTTTTTTCTGTGCCCCGGATGGCCAGTCTCTTGAAAGGCGATGATCTTCGAGTCTTGCCCACCGAGTTCCACTACCGACTGGACTTCGGGAAATAAGCGCTCGACGGCGAGACTAACGGCCGTAACCTCCTGCACAAACTTTGCACCCAGCAAATCAGCTATCCCCGAGCCGCCGCTGCCAGTGATAAAGACTCTTGTGCTTCCGATTTGTAGATTGAGCTTCGACTCAAGCTTGAGCAACGCCGACAAAACGGTTTCCGCCTGGCAACTCTCATGCCGCGCGTAAAGCCGGAACAATAAATCATCTCCGCCTTCGAGACACGCAACTACCTTTACAGTTGTGGACCCAACATCAATACCGACGAGATGGCGCTTTTCAACCATATGTCTACTCATCGCGTGCGCTCAACCCAGAATGTGTCAGTCTCCTGTTGCGAAGGCGCGACGGCGGCCACGGTCGTGCCTCGAGGAATCCTTGCCGAGAACTTTCCCAGCAGAAATATTTGACGAGCGGCCCATCAGCTCATCCACATGGAGCACAAAATTTGCGGCGGTTGCGATCACGCCCGGACGCTGGGGAAATCGGTACAAGGGATCCTGTAACTCCAAATGACTGTGTACGAACTCGCGAATCTCCTCCTTGGAATGCCGGCTCGCGGCCAGCACCTCAGCGAACTCTTGGCGGGCCTTGTTTTTTGCGTCGGCTAACGCCATCTGCACACGGCTGTATGCATGTATTTCTCCCTCTCCGGCGGTTTCAACGGCAAGGAAGATCATCTCCGGCGTCTTCTCCATGAGAGAAGCCTGGACGGCATCCGACTGCATGGAAGGAAGGCAGCCAAAGGGCTTGAGAGCTAACACCATGTGACATCTTCGGTGCTTGGTGTAATAAAGGTTCTTGGCGACTTCCAGATGTCCTTCACCACCCCGAAGCGTGCTGCAATAGTGCGGCTCAGCCAAGGCCGCCAACTCGGACTGTGAAGTGAGCGGGACGCTGAACTCTCCAAGCGCTTCTGCCAATCTGCAATAGTGCTTGCGGTAGATCCACTCAGCCATCGAAAATAGCGCTCGTTTTAAGGCGCTGCGAAGACGGGCTGCGCTCGCACGCAGCGGATGACTCCATGGTTGCTCGTGGCCTGTCAATCGGCGGAGAACCTCCGACCGCCTTTTGGCTTGATGCAGCAGGTACATGAGCCATGTACTAATCGGCTCAACGGAAACTTCCGCACCTTCCTTCTCCAAGAATTCGAACATCCGGAAGTTGCCATCTCCTTCGGTCAGCTGTGCCCAGAACTCCCCAATCACCTTCACCTTGGGCTTTAGTTGAAGGTGGTTCACTTCCATCCCGGAAATTAACTTCTGGCAATGTCTCAGTTCATCGGTAAGGCCGCATCCACATAAGTGTTCATAGATCTTTGCAATCGTGTTTAGCCGCCGGAACACAGCAGACGTACGATGCCGATGCAGTGCTTCTCTAAGCCAGCGCGGAGCTGACTCCGCGAGATCGAAATAAGGGGCGCTTCTGAAGTACGCAGCCAAATGGCTGACCACTGCGGAAACAACGCGGTCAGCCTCGCCGGGGCTCGATTCATAAGCCCGGAGCTGCCGGTGCACGTCATTTAGCAGGTCACCCAATACGAACGCATGCAGAGCATCCATGCCGAAATCCACAGAAAACGGCATCCCCGACTGGCCGGAAGAGGCCTTGATGCCATGATCCTGGAGAAACAGAACTACGCGGAAACCGCCAAAGTTTGCCGCTGCAAGCGCCGCGCGAAACTCAGCTTCATACATTCCATAGCGGCAAGGACCGCACGAACCTGCTGTAAAGAAGATGTATTTGCGGATAATCTCCGAGTGCGTCAATCCACCTTGTTCCAACTCCCGCAACCGCTTGATCAGGTTTCCGACCGTGAAGTACACAGGATTGCAGAGATTGTTGCCGCAGTACTCTTTTCCGATTTCATGAGCATCGCGATCGGGTTGTGGAAGGCATTCGGATTGTTGACCACTCCTCTGCAGCACAGCTTGGATTAGACGCTCGTGCTTCCACGTCAATCCTCCCAGAAGAATGGTTACTTCAGCTCGTTCGTCCGCCGTAAAAGGGGCATCCTCCGGCCGGCGGAAATGTAGGATTTTCTTCTCGTTCACCATTGCATATCCAAATGGAACTAGCTTGGATAGGCACGTGTAATGCCACCTCTGTCTGCAAGCCGAAAATAGACGAGCAGCTCAAGAACAATATTCTTGCTTCACCTGTACCTCAGATCGGCACACAGAGTGCAGGCTGAACTCAAATGACCTGTATTACACCTGCTCTCTGCAAAGGCCTTAATACAAATGGGGCGACATATTCGCGCTTATTCAAGTCCATAGTTGTTGTTTTTTTTCTGGGTTGCGGTCTGCTCGTCACAACTCTCCCCGCCTTTGGAAACACAATACCACAGCAACTTTCGGTAGATGAAGTCGTCGCAAACCTTCTTAACAATAATGCGCAGCCTGCCACGGCTCTTCGCAGATATCAGGGCTTCGCATTTACAAAGTGGATTATCAGGGATTCCCAACTGGGCATAAACATGCGCGGATGGCCGCCAGAATGACTGACAGAGCTCCTTATCAGAGGGTATTAAGCATGGTCACTGAGAATGGATCAAGGCTACTGCTAAATCATGTCCTGCATAAACTTATGCAGACTGAACTGGAAACCAATGGAAGTAAGGAACATTCGGACTCAGATCTGAGCGCATGCCGAAGCGCGGCCATCGAAGGGGACGGTGGCTCCGACATGCGCTCGTTTCCAAATTCGGCCGATCCATCCAAATCAGCATCAAGAGACGTGGGAATGGAGTGTTGCTACAATCCTGTATGGAAACTTAATTCCAATACGTAGTTTGAGGAAGAGGACTGTGGCGACCGAACCCAGGGTGGACAGTACCCGCGAGAAGCTGCTTAGCAGTGCCGTGCAGCTATTCGCCGAGCGCGGCTTTGATGGCGTTTCTGTTCGGGATATTGCAAATGCGGCGGGAGTCAACTCCGGATTGGTGGCGTATTACTTCGGCGGCAAGAAGAAGTTGCTGTCGGAAGTTTATATGCGATATTGCACTTTGCTGAATCTGGAGCGCACACGGTTACTCCAGCAGTTCAATGATCAAAAGAACGGGCCTACTCTCGAACAAATCCTCGAAGCATTTATCCGCCCCTCTCTTAAGGTCACGACTGACAAACATGGACGGTCGGAATTCACGCGCCTTCGGGCAATTCTGTCCGGAGAGAATTCGGCTCTATTGGAGCGCTTAATCGCTGAAAACTTCGATAAGTCGAGCCACATGTTCGTAGTTGCTCTATCGAAATGCCTTCCTCACCTCACTCGCGAGGATGTTCTGTGGAGATTTCATTTCCTTCTTGGCGCGATCTACTACACAGCCAGCGGGCCTCACAGAATTCGCGAGCTCTCCAAAGGAAAGTGCGATCCTTCTGACCCGATTGCTTCGGCAAGGGAGATGATCCCGTTCCTGGCGGCGGGTTTTCGTGCTCCGCAGGCCGGGAGGAATAATCCGCAGACTCCATCTGCACCGAAAAGCAAGGCAAAAAGAGCCAACGAATCGCAATAGCCCTCTTTTTTCCTACTCCCTCCTATTTTTCTATTGACGCCGTTGTAGACCGGCGATAAGCTCTCGTGAGTTTACACATTAGTGTAATTTCGAAAGTCGCGACTTTCCGTCTGCGGGATTTAGATCGCCGAGGCGGAGTGTGAACAATGGTTTTGCCACGCGGGCGAATTACACGCATGTGTAAATTGGCCTGGAGGGTGCTTGTGAACAAGAGCTTGAAATGCATGTGGATGCGTGGTGGCACCTCGAAAGGGGCATACTTTCTCGCATCTGACATTCCTGCGGATGTGAAGGAACGGGATGCGCTCCTGCTGCGCGTGATGGGGTCGCCGGACAGTCATCAAATCGATGGCCTTGGCGGTACGGTTCCAGTGACCAGCAAAGTGGCGATCGTCAGCCAATCGACGTCACCTGATGCTGATGTGGATTATCTATTCGCACAGGTTGGAATCGATAAGCCTATTGTGGACACGAAGCCTAACTGCGGGAACATCCTTGCGGGCGTAGGGCCGTTTGCGATCGAGCGCGGCCTCATCCCGGCTGGCGCTTCCGAAACGCGTGTTCGAATTCGCACAATCAACACCGGAACGCTGGTCGAAGAGGTCGTCCAAACGCCAGGCGGCACGGTGCAATACGAAGGTTCTGAGGCCATCGACGGAGTTCCGGGAACGGCTGCCCCGATTGCAATCCACTTCATGGACGCAGCAGGCTCGGTCTGCGGGGCCTTGTTGCCCACAGGGAACCAAGCTGATGTTATCTGCGGAGTGCATGTCACCTGCATTGACAATGGCATGCCTGTGGTCGCGATGGCGGCCTCCGAACTTGGATGCACGGGATACGAGTCCGGACTGGAGTTGGAGTCAAACACTGCGCTTCGCAAGCGGCTTGAGGAGATTCGTTTGGAAGCCGGACGCAAGATGGGACTCGGCGACGTTACATCCGCAGTGATCCCGAAGATGGTGCTCCTAGCTCCGCCGCAGAAGGGCGGAATTATCTGCACCCGAAGCTTCATTCCGCATAAATGCCACGACTCGATCGGCGTCTTTGCCGCAGTCACGGTTGCGACGGCCTGCATACTACCGGGCTCCCCGGCACATTCTTTGGCAAAGATTCCGGAAGGTCGAAACAAGCGCATGAAGCTGGAGCATCCCAGTGGCACCTTTGAGATTGTCATGGAAGTGGGTGGAACCAAGGATGCGCCCGTAGTGGAGCGTGTCGGACTTATCCGAACCGCGCGAGCCATTATGGATGGTGATCTCAGGGTGCCCTCCGAGGTTGCCACATCCTTGCCAGCCTACAAAAAATAACGAGAACGACTTCCTTGGAGATAAGTATGAGTGAAAAACAGAAGGGCCTGGTTGTAAGTGCACACTCCGCTGATTTTGTATGGCGGGCCGGCGGAGCAATTGCTTTGTATGCCAGCCGCGGATGGGACATCACCATCGTATGCCTATCGTATGGAGAGAGGGGCGAGAGCCAGAAGTTGTGGGCAGACCCGACAATGACCTTGCCCCGAGTGAAAGAGGCGCGCAGGAATGAGGCGACAGTTGCGGCCGGGATTCTAGGATGTACGGATATTCGTTTCCTGGACCTGGGCGACTATCCGA